>Ga0164297_10003737_pt1 | contig 14007 bp, 13 predicted proteins | sample GEODES058metaG_FD_113539 | JGI IMG/M metagenome (GOLD analysis project Ga0164297, IMG submission 113539) | Dystrophic lake water microbial communities from Trout Bog Lake, Wisconsin, USA - GEODES058 metaG | ecosystem: Environmental > Aquatic > Freshwater > Lake | place: USA: Trout Bog Lake... | reverse complement strand
CAAAAATGCAAAAATATTGAAATTTTAACATATTTAAATATATTCTAATTAGATAATATAAAACAATATGTCCGTCAGTGAAACTATTTATTTTTGTGATAATTGTGATAATATTATGGATGTACGTAAATCAGTATTTAAACAAAATGAAATATTAGCTAATGACATAGACGCAACAATTACTGATACTGAACAAAAACCAGATGTAAATTATAAAAGTATATTAGATAAAATATCAAATAATGAAAAATTAACAAATGAAGAATTAAAATCAATTGATATGAAAGAATTAGTTGAAAACAAATATTATAAATTATTAGCAAAAAAAGGAGAAATTAAAAAAGTATTATTAAATATGATTGATGAAATGGGCAATACTGATGAAAATATAAATGCTTATTTTTATTGTAATAATTGTAATTTCTCAAAAAAGATTGAAGGAGAAACTAAAATTTTAAGTAAAAATGCGAATAACGCAAATAATAATGATACTGATGAATATATTGACCCGTCATTATATAAAAATAAAGTTTTTTCAAATACTATGCCGATCACACGTAATTTTATATGTCCAAATGATAAATGTGATAGCAATACCGGTAAAAAACCAACTGAAGCAATATTTTTCAGAAAAAATAAAGACAGTTATAAATTAATTCATGTGTGTAAAAATTGTTTAACAATAAAATATTAATAAAAAAATTGATTTATAAATATTTAGACATATAAAAATAAAAAATATAAATATAATGCCGCCCAAGAAAGTTAATAGAAAAGAAGAAAGTGAAAGTGACAGTGATGAAAGTAATTATGAAGAAGAAAATATAAATATTGCAAATGTAGATGCTGATATAGAAGATATTGAAGATGAAGAACAAAATTTATCAGAAGAAATTGAAGAAATAGAAGACATCGAAATAGAATCTGAGGGCATTGTATCTGATAATAATGATGATTGTGAATATGAAAATATAAGAAAGAGAAAAAATAATCTTAATGTAATTACAAAAGACGATGATGATGCAGATAATAGTGATGATAATGAAATATTTTTACAAAATAAAACAGTTGAATTTGTATTGCCAGAAAATAGAATCTCATCAAATGTATTAACAAATTACGAAAGAGTACGATTATTAGGTATGAGAACATCACAATTAACACAAGGAGCAAAACCAATGATAAAAGGAGTCGCACATTTAGACCCACAAATAATTGCACAATTAGAATTAGAAAGTAAAATGATGCCAATAATTTTAATTAGAACGTTACCAAATAAAAAAAAGGAAAAATGGTTTATGAAAGAATTAACATTAAAGAAAAAAGATATAATTTATAATTTTAATAAAGACGATGATGTTAAAAAAATAATTAATTTATAATTTTTTATTATTTAATAAATTTTTTATTTATTAAATAATATATGACATTATTATTGATTGTAATAATAATAATTTTATTATTTATTTTTTATAAATTATATTATAATTATTCACATGAAAATTACATAAATGCTGATAATTATTATTGTAATGATTATAATAATTGGAATGATCCATATAATATAAAAAAATTAAATAAATTAACAAATGTGCCATGTAAATATTGCACATATAGTATTCAATGTGATTTATCTGATGATAGCCTACCAGGTTGCATTAATTCTTATGACAAACCAATTAAAATTAATAATATGCTGCAAAATAGAAATATATAATATAATTTAATAAAATTAATAAAAATAATAAAATTAATAAAAATTGAACTTTATAATATTAACCATACAAATCATTTATGTTTAATAAAATGGCTCAAACATATTTAACAAATCTTGGATTTCATATTGAAATTAATTCAATATCTAAAGAAAAATTACAACAAATTATTGCTGAACTTACTGTGCATCCAAAAAATAAAGAACTTACTGACAAACAAATTAAAGAAGCAACATTTGAAATTTATAAATATAGTGATGATAGAACACAAATAATTGTGCCCAGATATTATGGAATACAAAAATATGGAATGCCCAAAGAAAAAAATATTATATTTGAACCAGAAGAAACCATTTTTGAATTTAAAAAAGAATTAAAAGAAACACAGCAGGAAGTTATTGAAAAATGTATTAAATATATGAAAATAAATGGTGGCGGACTTTTATCAGTGCCTTGTGGTTTTGGTAAAACAGTATGTGCTTTATATATTGCTGCAAGATTGGGATATAAAACATTAATTGTTGTTAATAGAAGTAGTTTATTAAAACAGTGGATTGATAGAATTAAAGAATTTTTAAATATTGAAGATAATAAAATTGGTATTATTAGACAACAAATTATAAGAATTGATAATAAAGATATTGTTGTTGGTATGTTAGCAACAATGGCAAGGAGACAATTAACAGAATTTTATAAACAGTTTGGATTAGTAATATTTGATGAAGCACATTTTTTATGTTGTAAATCATATTCAAAGGCATTATTACAAATTGGCGCAAAATATACAATGTCCATGACGGCGACGCCATATAGAGGCGATGGATTAATTAAATTAATGTATTGGTTTTGCGGCGGAACAATATATCGTGAAAGAATTAAAATGAATAAAAATGTTATTGTTAAAGTAATAAATTATAAATCAACCGATAGAAAATTATTTGTAACTAAAAAAAGATGGTTTCAAGGAGAACAAAAATCAGATACTATTAAAATGTCAGGTAATTTAGCAAAAATAAATGACAGAAATATATTAATAATTAATATTATTAATTTTATACGTACTTATTATCCAGAACGAAAAATATTAGTTTTGAATAAATTAAAAAAGCATTCATTATTATTAAAGCGTGAAGTTGATAGATTAATAAAATGTGATATTGAAAATAATATTATTGACGAGGATGAAGTAAAGACATATTTATATAATGGTGATACCCCGCCGCAGCAACGATTATGTGCAGAAACTGATGGAGACATTATTTTTGGAACTTATCAAATGATGGGTGTTGGTATTGATATTGCTCATCTTAATACTCTCATATTAGCATCGCCACAAAAAGATGTTATGCAATCAACCGGCAGAATTATGAGAAAAACATTGGTATCCGGTAGTGTGCGGCCGATGATTATTGATATTAGTGATGAATTAGATTGTTTCACTAAATGGCGCGATGATAGGCAAATATATTATAAAACATGTAAATATAAAATAAATAATTATTATGCTAAAAATAATAATTTTGTAACGGAAGATGAATATGACAGTAATAACAAACCATTATTATATGATAATAATATATTTATTCATAATCAAATTTATTATTTCAATGAAATACAAAATGAATTAAATGAATTAGACGCTAATAATAAAAAAATAAATATTATAGATTTATATGAAATTCATAAGCATACTGATATGTTAAGTATTTTTCATGTAAATAAATTAACTATTGATGATTTTGAAACTATCATTATTAAAGATGCCGAAAATAAAAAATTCAACACTTTAAATATTGATGAAGATATTAATTTTGATGAAGAAAATGAAAAAACATTAATGGATTCTATAAAAAATATTAAAGACAATAAATATATTATACCAACCAAAAGGCTATTTTAATTTATTTACTATAATTATTTATTTATTTATTTTTTAATTATTGTGCAGAAGTAGGAGCAGGTGCGGAAGTGGGGACAGGAGCAGGTGCAGATGTAGAGACAGGAGCAGGAGCAGATGTAGGGACAGGAGCAGGAGCAGAAGTGGGAGCAGGAACAGGAACAGAAGTGGGAGCATGAGCAGGAACAGAAGTATGGACGGGAGCTTTTTTAACAGAATTATGTTTTACATTTAATGTAGCGTGTGATTTATTACGACGAGAATCATTAATTAATGGTGTGGCGGTTTGTTTAGATACCAACGGTTTAGGGAGCATTTGTTTAGGAACTAATGGCTTGGGAACCATTGGTTTGGGAACCATTGGTTTGGGAACCATTGGTTTGGGAACATTTGTAGCTGATGCAGTTGCATTAGGTGCGGAAACCGGTGCTGCAACACTTGGCTTGGGTGCGCTTGGCTTGGGTGCGATTGGCTTGGGTGCACTTGGCTTTGGTGCACTTGGCTTAGGAGCAACAGGTTTAGGAGCGCTTGGTTTTGGTGCGCTTGGCTTGGGGGCGCTTGGTTTAGGAACAAATGGTTTGGGGACATTTGATTTAGGTTGATTATTTGCGTTTGGGGCTGGCGCTGAAACAGGTGCAGGAGCAGTAAGAGTTGATAATTTAGAATTAATATTATTAACATTTGTCATTAATTGTGTTTGAAAACATGGGACAGAGCAATTAGCAGTTTGGCACGCGCATTGTGTATGCCATAAACACGAGCATGCACTTTGTGATGGCGCCGGGGTTGATTGAACAGGCGCGGGGATTGATTGAACGGGAACAGGTGTGGGGGTTGATTGAACAGGTTCAGGAACAGGTGCAGGAGTTGATTGAACAGGTTCGGGGGCAGGAGTTGATTGAACAGGTTCAGGAACAGGTGCAGGAGTTGATTGAACAGGTTCAGGTGCAGGAGTTGATTGAACAGGTTCGGGGGCAGGAGTTGATTGAACAGGTGTCGGTTCGGGTGATGTATTATTGGTTGAAGATGATGCTGACATTATTAATTATATATTATATTGATAATAATATTTTTTTAAGAAATAAAAATTCATAAATAATCAAATATTATAAATTATATGTTATATATAGATATTTTATAAAATAATTAAAAAAATGAAACTTAATTAATGTAAATAGATAAATATAATAAGAATAAACAAATGATATCATTAATACCATGGTTTGAGAAACATCGCCCCAAAAAATTAGAGAATATATTATTAACACAACAATTAAAACAATTTGGGAGAAAAATAATAGAAGAGAAAAACATACCAAACTTAATATTAGAAGGTCAACCGGGTGTGGGAAAAACGACAACAATAAAATGTATAGCAAAAGAATTATACAAAGATAATTATGATTATATGGTTATGGAATTAAATGCATCAGACGATAGAGGAAAAAAAATATATGATACAATAAATATTTTTAGAAAAACATATATTGAAATGCGAAATGATATACCAACATTTAAAATGATAATACTTGATGAAGCAGACAATATGACAGAACAAGCACAAAATATTATATGTAGTTTTATAAAAAAATATCCGGAAGAATTAAAATTTGCTTTTACATGTAATGAAAAAGAAGGCATTAGTGTAGCTATTCAAAGTTGTTGTTATATATTGAAATATCCAGGATTGATAAAAGAATTTATTGTAGAAAAATTACAAGATATATGTAATATTGAAAAAATAAATATTGATGCGAATACAATTACAGGTCTTAAAATAATAGCATCATTATCAGAAAAAGATATGAGAAAAGCAATAAATACTTTGCAACAAATATATAATACGTATGGAAGAGTGCATTGCGATGATATAATACATGGAAAACCATATATAGGAATATCAAAAGATATAATAAAATATTGTTATAATGATAAAAATATAGAAAAAGCAATAAAAAGTGTTTTAGAATTAAAAAATAAAGGTTATTCAGGCACTGATATCGCATCTGGAATAAAATATGCGTTAGCTGATTTATGTGATAATATTGATGAAAAAATAAAAATTAAAATTTGGAGTTGCTGTGAATATGCGATTATTTGTATTTCAAAAGGTTTAGATACATCAACAATACAAATAGTCGCGCTTATTTGTGATATATATAGTAAAATACATGAATAAAAAAAATAATAAAAAAATGAAAAAAAGAATATATTATAACTTTTATTTTAGTAACAATAAAAATGAATTCAGGAGAAGTTCAAAATCATGGCCATGAATGCGCAAACATGTGCGAGTGTAAATGCGCGTGGATACAACTTTTGCAGCATTTTACACATCCGCCCACAAATCGCCACGATATTCAAGGATTCTATTTGTTGGCTGTCAATAACGAAATTGTGAAAGGGTTTAACACATACGCGGAGGCGTGTGAATACAACAACACAATTGATGACATCAGTTGTATAATTTGGTGTGCAGCATATAATTTTTTTCTAATGCCCAAAAAAATAAAATTTATGATGAGCAATTGCGATGCATGCAAAAACATTTTCTAAAAATCCAAAACAAATAAAACGTATTACATAAAATTATTTATTATTTTTTACATGTTGTTTTTGTTAAATAACAAGATGCAAAATGATTACAATTTACAACATATTTAGATATTATTTTATTAGAACTATCAATAACTGTAATTTTAGTTACTGATGGAGTTAAACACATATAATCATATTTATTTTTATTCTTACAATCACATTTACAATTACACATATTTATTATTACTATATATAATTTATTTATACAAAAAAATTGATAAAAGCAATTTATTATAAATAGTGTAATAAATAATTAAAATAAAATGGATACTATTAAAGATCCGGATGCGTTTATAACACAATTATTACAAGGAGAAGAATTACATCTTAGCAAAATAATTTCGAGTTGTGATCAAAATAAAATTATATATGAAAAATCAACATTTTGCGATATAAATGAAAAATCAATTAATTTTTATATTGTGTTCAAATTATTAATACAAAATAAAAATTATAAATTTGCTATAATTAAAGAAAGTCCGGATATACATAAGCAATGGGATGCAGGATACGCAGACCGTGATTGGCACGTTGTCGAAAAAAAACATGCAATAATACTTTTGCGCAAAAAAAAGGTATGTTTGCGAAACATCATTGAGATTTGTGAAAATTTTGATATTGAATTGCGCACATTCGCGAAAGCAAAAAACGTTAATGGAGTATGGTGTTTTTTTGTTAAATTTACATTAATTGCAAATGCGTATTTTAAATATTCATTGAAACTTACTGAACTATCGTATGCTTGGACATGGTGGGATGATGTATATTCTAGTCATAATTGGGAAGCAGTCGAATAAAAAATATATATAAGCTATCTTATTTTTTGCAAATAATAAAATAATATTAACATAAAAATAATAAATTTTTTATTATTTTTATAAAAATTATTAAATTATATTTTTTAGTATTTGTTATAAATATTATAAAATAATTTAATTATTTATATTGTTATTATCGTTATAAAGTATCAATAAACACAAAACATAAAAAATGCTATTATTTATTAAAAAATATAAAAATTTATAAATAAAATATATATAATAATGCAAAAAGAAAAAATAATAATTAGCGAAGAAGAAAAAATAATAATTAATCAAAGTGTATTAGAAAAAGCAAAATGTAAAGCTAAAAATTGCACTGAACAACATTTTATACATTATTGCACTAATTGTGATAAAGTCGATTCGGATCACAGACGCATAAATTGTACGGCAGTTACAGTGAAAGAACTGAAAAATCAACATATACCAAAGTTTGAAGAAAACCGCGTATATACTCAAAAATGTTTAGTCGCATATGAAATCGCAGCAATAAAAAAAGAAGCAAAAAGATTAGCAGAAAAAAGATTAGCAGAAGAAAAAAGATTAACAGAAGAAAAAAGATTAGCAGAAGAAAGATTAGCAGAAGAAAAAAGATTAGCAGAAGAAAGATTAGCAGAAGAAAACAGATTAGCAGAAGAAAAAAGATTAGCAGAAGAAAAAAGATTAGCAGAAGAAAAAAGATTAGCAGAAGAAAAAGCAGCAGCATCAGCAAAAAAAGCAGCAGTATCAAACATTTCGGTAAAGAATATGTTTGATGAATGGAATATGGAAACAAATCAAACATTCACATATTTAATAGATCAAGAAGAAAAACAACAAGTTTTCACAATTGTTACTAATCAAACAAATCCTGAATTACATAAAGAAAAAGTTAAAATTACATTTAAGAATAATAATAATAATCAAAAAATAGCATACATATCGTTAGTTAATAATAAAATTCAAGATGGGGAAGCAATTGGTGCGAATTACGAAGATCAGAATAATATATGGCAATTATTAAGTTATAATGATAAATGGGCAATTAAATACACAGAAGGTAATAATTTATATCTAACAGTGAATATCAACGATGTATTGTATGATAACTATCCAACAGGTTTAGAAACAATTGATAATTTCGAAAATAGTTCAAATTTTCGAAATGGTTTATGGACATTAGAAAAGAATGAAAAAAATGAATATGCATTTATTATTGTTGATAATAATGCAAAAAAATGGTATATTAATGTATTAGGAGAATTATATTTCAGAGGAAGATCACCAATTACAATACGCCAAATGTATAATTCGATGTATCCCGTCATATTATTTTCATTAATACCATACAATGAAAGTGCTGCAAATATACCAAGCGCAGCAGAAATATCAAGCGCAGAAAAATTATCAAGAGCAGCAAAATTATCAAGCGCATCAAAATTATCAAGCGCATCAGAAATATCAAGCGCAGCAAAATTATCAAGCGCAGCAGAAATATCAAGAGCAGCAGAATTATCAAGTGTGGTTAATAGAGCGAGTGCATCAAACGCAAATATAGAATGGCAATGCGTTAGATGTACATTTTTAAATACGAGTGATAACGAAATATGTGAAATGTGCGATATGCCAATGTGGATGAGTGGTGGTTTTAATAAAAATTATAGCTTTAATAAAAATTTATATTTGAAATTAAAATATAAAAATACATAAAAAAATTTTATAAATAAATATTATTTTTTGATTCTCTTTGTTTTTATTTCATAATTATAAAAAATATAAATAAATCCATATAGATAACTCCAATATTTTTTATTAAGAGAATTATTATTTTTCTAATAAAGGCAGAAAAGTATTTTCAATTAATTTATATTGTTCATCATATTCTTCTTTTGTTTTTTCTTCTGCAATATCTAACCAATTAGAAATATCATTTAATAATTCATTGAGCTCAGCTAATTTTTCAGGGCCGATTGTATCAATAAATTTTTGATTAGTAAGAATTTTTTTTGTTGATGATAAATAATGTTCTAATAAATTTTTTGATTTATAAGTTTCTCTAATTTTATTATCATTTTCTAAAAATTGTTCAGCATTTTTTATCATTTCATTAATTTCATTTTCATTTAATCTATTTTGCGAATTTTTAATAATAATTTCTCCTTTTATATCCATTGTTAATTCTTTTGCGGATACATGTGTTATTCCATTTGCGTCGACTTTATAAATAACTTCAATGCGTAATTTACCTTTTGGAGCAAGAGGCAGATCACATAATTCAAATTTACCTAATAAATTATTATCTTTTGTTTTTACTCTTTCACCTTCAAATATTTTAATTGTTGCGCTTGGTTGATTATCTGTATGAGTCGAAAATATTTGTTTATATTCTGCAGGAATTGGTGTATTTCTTTTTATCATTACTTCCATAATACCCCCTGCTGTTTCTAAACCAAGAGACAATGGAATAACATCAATAAGAACAATGCTATCAGTTAATTTATCAGTATTATTAATAATTGATGCGTTAATACTTGCGCCAATTGATACTGCTTCATCTGGATTAATATTTGTTCTTAATCGGCCCGGAAATTTAGTGTCTAATAATTCTCTTATTTTTGGAATGCGCGTTGAACCGCCGACAAGAACAATATCATGAATATCCATATAAGTTAATTTAGCACATGATAAAGCATCATCAATTGGAATCATACATTTTTCAAATTCTTCATTGCATAATCTTTCAAAAAAAGATTTAGTTATATTTATTGATAAATCATTGCTATCATAAAAATTTTCATATAATATAGTTGTATTATCTGTTATACTTAATTCTTTTTTACTTTCTTCACAAACTGTTTTTAATCTTCGCATTAATTTTGGATTATTATATAATTTACATACTTCACATAATTGTTCTAAATATTCTAATAAATTTTTATTCAAATAATTATTTGCTATTATATCTTCTATTTTTTTTACTGAATATTTTTGAATATTAGAAAAATTATCAATATTTAATATATTATATATAGAATTTGTATCTTCATTACTTAATTTTGTTTTTAAAATATATTTATCACAAAATTTCATAAAACAATAATCTCTTAATTTATTATCAAAATCTTCACCTCCTAAATGTGTGTCCCCACTTGTTGATTTAACTTGAAATACTCCACTATCAATATTTAATACACTACAATCTAATGTACCACCCCCAAAATCATATACTAATACATTTTTTTCTTTATTATTCATAGAATTAATACCATATGCGAGTGACGCTGATGTTGGTTCATTAATAATACGAATAATATCTAATCCAGCAATTGTGCCAGCATTTTTTGTTGCTCCTCTTTGAGCATCATTAAAATAAGCAGGAACTGTAACAACTGCTTTTTTAATTTCACATCCTAAATATTTACTTGCACAATTTTTTAAATTTTCTAAAATCATTGCACTGATTTGTTCAGGATAAAATTTTTTAGTTTCATTCATAAATTCTACTTCAAACATTGTTTTATTATTATTATCATGTGTTATTTTATATGGCACATTTTGTATTTCTTCTTGAACTATTGTATCTGTTATATTAGAACCCATAAATCTTTTAAAAGCATAAATAGTATTTTTTGGATTTTGCCCACAATTTTTTTTCGCTAAATCGCCTATTAATCTTTCATTATTTGTAAAAGAAACATAACTCGGAGTTATTCTATTGCCATTCTCATTTGGTATAATCGTTATTTTACCTTCGCCTGCATAATATGATACACACGAAAATGTTGTGCCTAAATCAATACCAATACAAATATCTTGGTTTATATTTTGATTCATTATGATTAAAAATTATATAAAATTAATAATTTTTATAACACAATATATGATAATATATAATAACACAAAAAAATTGAATTTTAAATGTTATAAATAATAAATAATATTATATAAAAAATGTCATTTGTAGCGAATATTAATACTATCGAAGAAAAGCAAAGAATTGCCAAACATTTTAATGGTATTTGTAAAAGATTAGAAGTAATAAAAAATTTAAAACCAGGTGAAAAAATATGGATTACTGAAAAAGATAATGTTCATATATTTCAAATTGATAATTCTTATGGACAATTCATTATAAGAAAATGGGGAGGACAATCTCGCGAAAGTGTTATTACAATATTAGAAAATGATAGTAAATTTATTGCTGAAAATTTTAAAGTATTAATACTAGAAACACAACAAATAATGAAAGAACGAATAAATGCTGCTATTGTTGGTATTGGAAGTTTAAAAAATACTTATCCAACACATGCAGAAAGAATAAATGAAATTATTGCGATTTTAGAAAAACTTTAAGGTGTAAATTTAATTGGTTCAACCGTCGCATTTAAATTATAAGAAATATAATCGTCTTCATTGTAATTGCGCACTAAGTCAAAGCGACACAAATCATATACATTTGTAAGCATATTAAATTGTAAAACATAAATAACTCCCCAATATTGATTTTTCGTGACACCGATGCGTTCCAAAAAAAAATAATTTATTTCTTTATTTGTATTATGTTTTTCTCTTTTTACGAGTCGAAATAATCCAGATTCGCCAACATCTAACAACGCAGAACAATCTATGTGTTTTGTTCTACGCAATGGAGGCAATGGAGGAAATAAATCATCTGTCTGAGTATAAGTTGGTTTATTCCCCCAAATAACTATTTTAAAATTTTGTGCAGCAATAAGTGCATTCATAATTTCAGCATCCAAGAAAAAAATAAACATAATTAAAACCAAATTTAATTCAGGAAATTTTACGCACTCGTTTTTAAAATACGAGTAATAGCGACTTTCGCGCAAAGCATATGAATATGAAGACTGCAAAAATGTTGTGAATGATGAAATTTGTTTTTGTTCTTGCTCATGTTGATATAAGCACGCAAAATCATCACAAATATTTTTTTCAACAAAATTAGAAGATTCAAATAATTCTTTGCGTTTGCTCATTTGATTTAATATATATAATTTATACAATTTATTAATATTATAAATTTTCAATTTTTTAGAAAATAAGAGCTAAAGAATAAAAATATAAAAAGAAATATATGAATATTGAATATTTTAAAAAATTAGAATGCGACATTAATTTAAATGAATGTCTAATATCAAATATATGTTTATCATCAAATATTAAAAAATTGTTTGTAAATCAAAGAATAATAGAAATGGTTGATCATATATTTTCTAATGAAATTGACAGTATGAAAATAATAAATCAAAAAAATTCAGGAACATGTTGGATATGTAGTGGCATAACAATGTGTAGAAACATTATACAGAAAAAATTAGAAACAAAAATAGATTTTAATTTATCAATAAATCATTTAATATTTTGGGATAAAATAGAAAAAGCAAATAGATTTATAAATGATTTTATTGATTGTGATGATATTAATTTAGATGACACAAATATAATAAATAAATTACATGATCCAATTAGCGACGGAGGGATGTGGCATATGTTTGTTGATTTAGTAATAAAATATGGTATTATACCAGAAGCAGTAAATACACGAAAATATAATGGAATGAATACATCAATAGTAAATGAATTAATAAAATATAAATTACGAGAATTTGTATTAGATATTACAGAAAATAAAAAATATAATGTAAAAGAATTAAAAAAAATATATATGAAAGATATAAAAAAAATATTAATTATAATGCTTGGGGAACCATTTTATCCAGATACAAAATTTACATTTGTTTATAAAAATCAAAATAACAAAAAAATTAGTATTGATGATATGACACCAAAAATATTTTACGAAAATTATTTAAAAATAAATCTAAATGATTTTATAACAATAAGCAATGACCCAAGAAAAAATCATCCATATTATAAATGTTATCAAAAGAATGAAATATACGGATATAACTTACAGAAAAATAATCGAAATTATATTCAATTAAATCTGCCAATAGACGAAATTAAAAAATTAATAATAAAACAAATAGATGATAATACGCCAGTATGGTTTTCAAATGATATTACAAAATATACAGATAATGATGTAAATATTATGGATGTAGAAATATATGAACATGAATTATTATTTAATAAAAATGGACACAATATGACAAAAGGACAAGACCTTGATTTTAGAAACGCATATCCATGTCATGCAATGACAATAACGGGTTATGATGTTAAAGCAAATATGAATTCAAAAAAACGAAAAAGAGAAGAAGAAAAATATTTAGAATTAACAAAATTTAAAGTTGAAAATTCATGGGGAAAGAATGGACAAAATCAAGGAATATATGCGATGACAATACCATGGATGGAAAAATATAGTTATGAATTTATTATAAATATTAAATATTTAACACAAAAACAAAAAAAAGCACTAAATACAGACCCTTTAATGTTTGATGTAAATGATGCTATGTGTAAAATGCTAAACTAAATTATAATTTTATCAATCTAAATTTATTATTTTACTAAAATTAATAAATTTTTATATGGAACAAAAGTTGTATTAGTTTAATAATGCAATGATTTTTATGAGAATAATTATTTATTGATATTATATTTATGTAATTTATTATTTTGCTAATTATGAAATTTTATAAATTTTCATTAGTAATGATTTATTATTATTTTGCTAATTATGAAATTTTATTTTTGTAATTTTATTATTTATAAAAAACAATTGACAAACCAAAACCACAAATAGCCAATGGTTAAAACCATTGGCTATTATACAAAATTGGTTTGTCTATTGTTTGTAAAAATAATTAGTGTCATATTATAATGCTAATTAAATACATAACAACAATAGTCAAACCAAAAAAAAACAATAGACAATGGTTTTAACCATTGTCTATTACATAAAATTGGTTTGTCAATTGTTTGTAAATTTATTATTGTAAATTTATTATTGTAAATTTATTTTTGTAAATTTATTTTTGTAAATTTATTTTTGTAAATTTATTATTGT
>Ga0164297_10003734_pt1 | contig 14017 bp, 13 predicted proteins | sample GEODES058metaG_FD_113539 | JGI IMG/M metagenome (GOLD analysis project Ga0164297, IMG submission 113539) | Dystrophic lake water microbial communities from Trout Bog Lake, Wisconsin, USA - GEODES058 metaG | ecosystem: Environmental > Aquatic > Freshwater > Lake | place: USA: Trout Bog Lake... | reverse complement strand
GTGATGCGACTCCGGCCTGGGACAGGACTTTCTGTAGGCGGACCCCCTCGGCGGCGTCCATTAATCCCGGTCCACGTCGAACGACGCCTGCTCGGGCCCGGCTTTACTGCCCCCGAGTTTGATGAATCGGGGCTCACTGTCCAGGGTTTCGCTGAGGTCTTCAATGGTGTCGACGTCGGGGAGCAGGGGCGCGATGTCGGGCAGGTCGGCAAGCGAGGTCAGGCCGAGTCGATCGAGGAACATCTCGGTGGTGGCGAACGTTGTCGCGCCGGTGTCGCTGTCAACACCGGCCTCGGTGATCAGACCGCGGGCCAGCAGGGTACGCATCACGGCGTCCACATTGACGCCGCGCACGGCGCTCACCCGCGCGCGGGTCACGGGCTGGCGATAGGCAACGACGGCGAGTGTTTCGAGGGCGGCCCGTGTGAGCTTGGATCGCGCGCCATCGAGCAGCAGCTTCTCGACGTACGGCGCGAACCGGGCCCGGGTGTAGAGCCGCCAGCCCTCACCGGTCTGCCGCAGGTCGATGCCGCTGTCCCGCGCGGCGAGGTCGTCGGACATCTGCTGCAGCTGTGCCGTGACGCGATAGGCGGGTTGCTGCGTGGCCGCGGCCAGCGACTCGGCACTGACCGGGGTGTCCACCACCAGCAGCAGTGCCTCGAGGACCGAGCGGAGTTCGTCGGCATCCATCGGTGGCGCCTCGGCGATATCCGGAATGTCCGCGCCGAGGTCAACGTCTACCGCAGCTGCGGCCTCGTCGGCCTCTACGGCCTCGTCGGCCTCTACGGCCTCAACGGCCTCGTCACTGGTCATTCGTCCCGCACTTCCACCAAGGCTTCGCTCGTCGGACGCTCCCCGGTCCACGAAATCTGAAGCACGCCAAGCGGCTCCGACTGGTCGAATGCTACCGTCCGGCTCCGATACAGTTCGAGCAGCGCCAGGAAGCGCCCTACCACCTCGATCGGTGCCTCGCAGTCGGCGACCAGCTCCGAGAAGGTGGCCCACCGGCCGCTCCCCCGAGATTCCAGAATCGCCAGCAGCTTCTTGGCCTGCTCGGGAACCGATACGGCGTCCACATGCAGGTGCCCGACGGCCACCGTCGGAACCGGTCGCGGGGTGAATGCGATGGCTGCGATCTGGGCGAACCGTTCGGCGTCGACTCCCAGCATCACCTCGGGGAGCAACTCGATGAACGGGTCCTCGAGCGACACCGCACGCGGATACGTACGCAGCGCGGTCGCCTCCAGTTCAGCGAACATCTCGGCGACGTGCTTGAACGCGCGGTACTGCAGCAGGCGGGCGAACAACAGGTCGCGAACCTCCAACAGCGCTAGGTCCTCCTCGTCGTCGACCTGTCCCGCCGGCAACAGGCGTGCGGCCTTGAGGTCCAACAGAGTCGCCGCGATCACCAGGAACGCGGTGGTCTCTTCCAGCTCCAGCCGGGAACCGATCTCCCGGGTGTAGGCGATGAAGTCGTCGGTGACCTGGTGCAGCGCCACCTCGGTGACATCGAGCCGGTGGGCGAAGATCAGCTGCAGCAGCAGATCGAACGGGCCCTCGAAATTGGTCAGCCGAACCCGAAAACCCTCCGGGTGGCCGTTGGTGGTCGGCGCCTCTGCTGACACGCTGGCGATCACGCGCCGAAACGGTCGATGAGCTCGCGGGCCAGCGCACGATAGGCCATGGCGCCAGCCGATTTCGGCGCCCAGCTGGTGATGGGTTCACCCGCAACGCTGGTCTCCGGGAACCGGACGGTCCGGGTGATGACGGTGTCGAACACCAGGTCCCCGAAGCGTTCCACCACCCGCGCCATCACCTCGCGTGCATTGACCGTGCGCGGGTCATAGCGGGTGAGCAGGATCCCGCTGATCTCCAGCTTCGGGTTCAGCCTCTCGCGCACCTTGTCCACGGTGTCGGTGAGCAGCGCCAGACCGCGCAGCGAAAAGTACTCGCACTCGGTGGGAATCACCACACCGTCGGCGAAGGCCAGGCCATTGACGGTCAGTAGGCCCAGCGACGGCTGGCAGTCGATCAGCACGTAGTCGTACCGATCCAGCACCGGGTGCAGCGCGCGGGCCAGGGATTGCTCACGGCCCACCTCGTTGACCAGTTGGATCTCCGCGGCCGACAAGTCGATATTGCTGGGCACAAGGTCCAGATTCTTGAACCGCGTGTGGATCAGCACCTCGTCGATGGACGCGCGCGGCTCCACGAGCAGGTTGTGAACCGTCTTCTCGAGCTCATAGTGCGGGACGCCCAACCCCGCGGACAGCGCGCCCTGCGGATCCATGTCGACCAGCAGCACCCGCCTGCCATATTCGGCCAGCGCCGCTCCCAGGTTGATCGTCGACGTGGTCTTGCCGACGCCGCCCTTCTGGTTGCACATCGCGATGACGCGCGCCGGGCCGTGTGAAGTGCGCGGCTTGGGCTCGGGGATCGTCCGCGGCGGGCGACCCGTCAAGCCGACCTCGAGGCCGCTGTCCGGCTCGTCGGTCGTCATGCCCGGAACGCTCGGGAGGTGAACATCGCCGCAAAGTCTAGCGGCTGCCCGCACCAGACCCGGACGACCCGCAGCGCTTTTCACCAGCGGCGATGCGCCGGTACCCGCACCCCGTCACACCCGCCCCACCAGCACCACCAGCGGACCGCCGTTCCGCCTAGTGTGATGTCCTATGAGCTTGACGCGGCGCATCCCTTTCCTGCGGCGGTCGGTGTGGCGGATGGCCACCGGCGCACGAAACATCACCATCACCGGCCAGATGGGTGACGGGCGCGAAGCCGCCGCGGTCGACTACGTCCTGAAGAACGCCAGGGCCGGCGACATCGACAACGTGCTGGCCACCATCGACACCTTCGCCTACGAAGAGTCGATCCTGATCAACGTCGGCGACGAGAAGGGACTCATCCTCGACGCCGCCGTGCGGCGCGCAAACCCGGCGGTCGCGCTCGAGCTCGGCACCTACTGCGGCTATGGCGCGCTGCGGATCGCACGGGCCGCACCGTCGGCGCAGATCTTTTCTGTCGAGCTGGCCGAGGCCAACGCCGCAAACGCCCGCCGCATCTGGGCGCACGCCGGCGTCGCCGACCGCGTGACGTGTGTCGTCGGCACCATCGGCGACGGCGGACGCACCCTCGACACCCTGGCCGACGAGCACGGATTTCGCACCGGCGCACTCGATTTGCTGTTCATCGACCACGACAAGAACGCTTACCTCGACGACCTGATGAGCATTCTGGACCGCGGCTGGCTGCACCCGGGCAGCATCGTCGTCGCCGACAACGTGCGGATACCGGGCGCCCCGAAGTACCGCGAGTACATGCGCCGGCAGCAAGGGACGCGGTGGAATACGGTCGAGCACAAGGCGCACCTGGAATACCAGACGCTGGTGTCCGACCTGGTGCTGGAGTCCGAACTCCTCGGCTGAGCTACCGCGCGCGGGGATGCGCCCCGGCCCACACCTCGCGGAGCGCGTTCACGGTGACCAGCGTGTAGATCTGAGTCGTTGTCACGGAGGCGTGCCCGAGCAACTCCTGCACCACCCGCACGTCGGCACCACCCTCGAGAAGGTGAGTGGCGAAGGAGTGCCGCAGCATGTGCGGCGACACCCCCGACGTGATGCCCGCACGTTCGGCGGCATCTTGCAGCACCTGCCACGCGCTCTGCCGGGACAGCCGACCACCGCGCGCGTTGAGGAAAATCCCCGGCGTCATGAGCGCCGCGCGGCCCTTGCGTGCCAGTTCCGGGCGGCCACGTACGAGGTAGGCGTCGAGCGCCGCCACGGCGGGGCGGCCCACCGGCACGAGACGTTGCTTGCCACCCTTGCCGCGCAACAGCACTGACCTGGCTTCAGTGTCGACGTCGTCGACGTCGAGGCCGACGGCTTCAGAGATCCGCGCCCCGGTGGAGTACAGAAGTTCCAGCAACGCCCGGTTGCGCAGGGTCAGCGGGCCGTCGGCCGGGCTGTCTCCGCCGGCGGCTTCCAGCAGCGCCAGCACCTGGTCGACGGTCAGGCTTTTAGGCAGCCGACGGCCGGGCGTGGGCGGGCGGACCGCCCGTGCGACATCCAACTCGGTCAGGCCCTCGGCGGTGGCGAACCGGTGCAGCCCGCGCACCGCGATCAGCGCGCGCGCCGCCGACACCGCCGACAGCGCCGCGGCACCCGCGTCCGGGTCACCGCGGCGCAATGTCACCAGAAACTCGCTGACGTCGTCTTCGCCGACCTTGGCAAGGTCGTATATGCCGCGGTCCGACAGGTGCCTGGTGTAGCGCAGCAGGTCGCGGCGGTAGGAGCTCAGGGTGTTCTTCGCGACGCCGCGCTCGATCGTGAGGTGGTCGAGATAACCCTGTAGTTGCGATGTCAACGGGGCCGTGATGGTCATTGCGGGGCCTTCCGCGCGGCGAACGATGTCGGCTTGTCCGTCCACGGGCTGTCCAGCCCGCGCGGCTGCGCCAGGCCGTGGGCGACGAACGCGGCAGCCAGGATCCCGGCGACGGCGATGGCATTGACGATCTCGCCGCTGAACACCATCCGGGTGGCCTCCGCGAGGGAGTACCACTGAAGGGTCAGGTCGGCTTCCTCGTGATGCCCCTCAGGCCTGGGGGTCTCGGCAAGCTCGGTGGCGAGGAACACCCGCACCGACTCGTCACTGAAACCCGGCGAGGAGTCCAGGTCGACGAGCACCTGCCAGGTGCCGGCCCGCAGGCCGGCCTCCTCTCGTAATTCCCTGGCGGCCGTGTGATGCGCCGGCTCGCCCGCTACGTCGAGCAGGCCCGCGGGCAACTCCCAGAGGCGCCGGCCCAAGGGATGCCGATACTGATAGATCAGGGGGACGTTGCCCTCGGCGTCCATCGCCACGATCGCAACCGCGCCATAGTGCTCGACGACTTCGCGGACCGCGACGGTGCCACCGGGCATCCGGACATGATCGCGCCTCAGGGTGAAGATGTTTCCGGTGTGCAGGGTTTCGGACGACGTCGTCTCGAAGACGTGCTCAGCCACGGGATGCGGGCTGAGTCAGCGGCCGCTCAACACTGTCCGGGTGGCTTCCGTTGGAGGGAGATCCGGCTACGTCAGGAATCTCGGGGATCTCGGGAATCTCGACGGGAAGTTGCTCTCCGGCCTTGTAGTCCAGCGCCGCGCCCACGAAGGCGGCGAAGAGCGGGTGCGGTCGGGTGGGCCGGCTCTTCAGCTCCGGGTGGGCCTGGGTGCCGACGAGGAACGGGTGCACCTCGGGCGGGTATTCGACGAATTCCACGAGGTGACCGTCGGGCGAGGTCCCCGAGAATCTCAGTCCGCTGTCGGCGATCTTGTCGCGGTAGGCGTTGTTGACCTCGTAGCGGTGCCGGTGGCGCTCCGAGACCTCCGTAGCTCCGTAAGCCTGCGCGACGATCGAATCCGACTGCAGCACCGCCGGATAGGCGCCCAGCCGCATGGTGCCACCCAGATCGGCCTGACCGGCGACGATCTCGAGCTGCTCGGCCATGGTGGAAATGACGGGGTCCGGCGTTTGCGGGTCGAATTCGGCCGAGTTGGCCTCAGTGAGCCCGGCCGCGCGCGCCGCCTCGATGACGATGCACTGCAGGCCGAGACACAGCCCGAGAGCCGGCAACCCGCGCGTCCGCGCGTACCGGACAGCGCCGACTTTGCCCTCGATACCGCGGATGCCGAAGCCGCCGGGAATGAGCACGCCGTGCACATCGGCGAGGGCCGCCGCCGCGCCGGCGGCGGTCTCACAGGTGTCGGAGGCGACCCAGTGCAGTTCGACCTTCGCGTGGTGTTTGAAGCCGCCGGCGCGCAGCGCCTCGGTCACCGATAGGTAGGCGTCGGACAGCTCGACGTATTTGCCCACCAAGGCGATTCGCACAGTTTCGTGGGGTTGGTGCACCCGGCGCAACAGGTCATCCCATTCGGTCCAGTCGACGTCGCGGAACGGGAGGTTGAGCCGTCGCACCACGTAGGCGTCAAGTTCCTCACGGTGCAGGACTTTGGGGATGTCGTAGATCGACGGCGCGTCCGGGGTGGAGATGACGCCGTCGATGTCGACGTCGCACATCAACGCGATTTTGTTCTTCAGCGCCTCGGGGACGTCGCGGACGCAACGCAGGATCAGCGCGTCGGGGGTGATGCCGATGCTTCGCAGCGCCGCCACCGAATGCTGGGTGGGTTTGGTCTTGAGCTCGCCAGATGGAGCCAGGAAAGGCACCAGCGAAACGTGCAGGAAGAACACGTTTTCCCGCCCGACGTCATGGCGAACCTGCCGGGCCGCTTCCAGAAACGGCTGCGACTCGATGTCGCCGACGGTGCCCCCGATTTCGGTGATGACGACGTCCGGCCGCTGCCCGTTCGCGTCGGGCTCGGCCATCGCCATGATGCGCCGTTTGATCTCGTCGGTGATGTGCGGGATCACCTGGACGGTGTCGCCGAGGTACTCGCCGCGCCTTTCCTTGGCGATGACGGTCGAATACACCTGCCCGGTGGTGACATTCGCCGATCCGGACAAGTCGCGGTCGAGGAACCGCTCATAATGGCCGACGTCGAGGTCTGTCTCGGCGCCGTCCTCGGTGACGAACACCTCGCCGTGCTGGAACGGGTTCATGGTGCCCGGGTCGACGTTGAGGTAGGGGTCGAGCTTCTGCATCGTGACGTGCAACCCACGCGCGGTGAGTAACTGCCCAAGGCTGCTGGCGGTTAACCCCTTGCCGAGCGAGGACACCACTCCACCGCTGACGAAGAGGTGCTTGGTGACGGTGTGCGGATGCCTACGCAATGAGCAACCTCCGTGAAGACGGGCAGTGTGTGACAGTGATGGCCTTAATGGCCTGCCGACCCACGGAAATTCACCCTAACACCTGGACACCACGGCCGCCGTGAACACGCCCGCGGGACGCGCCGGGGTATGCGAGGTTCTATTGCGGCACGGTGACCGACGCGGCGCCGTGCCCGGTTCCGTACTGGCCGACGTGGCCGCCGTTGATCAGGTCGCGCAGACCCAGTACCGCGGTGATGCGGCCTGGCGCACTGTCGACGTCGTCGACGGTGCTGATCGCCGACGACAGGGCGGCGTCGGCGCGGGCCACAGCCACCGCGGCGGCGCCGGTCGCGCAGCCGTCGCGACCGGCCAGAAGTGCTCCCGCTCCGTGCGGCGCCAGCGCCGCGGCGAACCGGGCCACGCTGACTCCCTGGTTACCTGCGTCCTGAGGCAGGGCGCCGCCGGTGACCACCAGCGCCACCGTCGCGGGCGCCATGTGCTCGGCCGGCTGGTAGGTGAGAAACCCGGTGTCGCGCAGCGCGGCCAGCACGGTGTCGCGCTGCTGTTCCTGGACTTCTGCGTGGGCTTCGGCGTGGGCTTCTGCGGTCGGCGGGGGCGGCGCGTCGGGCCTGACGGGCGGAAGTTCGGGTCTCACCATCAAGACGATTCCCAGTAGATCACCCGCCTGCGCGCCCGGATCGACCAACTTGGTGTTGAGCTGTTGACCCGCGGGCAGGATCGACGAGTTCACCACGGATTGCAGTTTCGCGGCGGAGTTGGCATTGACGAACTCCTGGGTCAACATCACCGTCCCGGTCACGGCGCCTCCGGCCTCGCCGATGAATTTCGACACCGCGGAGACGTCGTCGTCCTGCGCATCGGGCGTCCGGAATACCATTACTGACTTGCCGGCGAGCGCGTCGTGCAGGATCCGCGGCGCCATATGATCATCGAAATTGTCTGCCGCGCTGAGTTTTTCGTTCAGAGAATTCTTCTGGTCGTCGAGACCGCTGATCTGTGCGTGCATGTCGCGTTTTTCGTCGCGCAGGCCCGAGAGCAGATTCTTGGAGAAAGACCCTGAGCCGAGCACGACCCCGAGGGCCAGCGAAAGAAACACCGCAGCCAGCGACAGGGCGTGATGGCGTAACGAGATCATGAGCGAGCGTCCCTCATCGCGTTAAGCGATCAGGTGCTGCACCCACTGGGAGAAATGATTCCAGTAGTCGACCACCCAGTGCAGCACCATGACGTCGGTGCGGGAGACCCACATGGCCACGACCACGGCGATCAACATCGTCATGGCGAGCAGTGCGATCGCCCCTGCGGAGATGTGGTTGCGATACAGCGTCGCGACGGCCCTGGCATGGACAACCTTCTCCCCGACCCGAAGTCGGGTGAGGAAGGTGGAGGGGTTGCTCTGCACGCGCGTGCGGTCAAAGAACGTCTCGATGTTGGCGGTGTGGCCGGCGGTCACCAGCAGCGCGGCGCCGTGGTGATCGGCGAGCAGCAGGGCGAGGTCCATCGCCGATCCCGCGGCAGGGAAGGTCATCGCCCCGATTCCCAGGTCCTGGATCCGTTCCAGTCCGGGGGCATGGCCGTCGGCGTCGGCGGGCAGGACGACGTGCGCGCCGCACTTGAGGGTGTCGGTGCTGATCTGTTCGGGGTCGCCGACGATGATCTGCGGGCGGTACCCCGCCTTGCGCAGCACATCGGCGCCGCTGCCGACACCGACGAGCACCGGTTGGTACTCCTTGATGAACGGCTTGAGGGAGCGTAGGTCGTCGGTGGCGCTGGGTTCGTCACCGACCAGCACGACATGGCGCCGGCGCAGGTCGACGTCGATGTCGGGGATGCCGATGCCGTCGATCAGCAGCGGGCTTTCGCTCTTGATGAACTCGATCGTGTTGCCGGCAAACGCCTCGAGGTGGGCGGACAGCCCGCTCTTCGCCTCCCGCATGAGGTCGGCGATGTCGCGGTCGGTGCGCTCGGTGCCGCGGACCAGGCGGCGGTCGCCGGAGTAGACCCCTCCCTCGTAGAGGCGGATCTTGGAGCCGTCCTTGACCTTCTTGAACAGCTCGGGTCCGGCTTCGTCGATCAGCGTCACCCCGTTGTTGACCAGCACCTCGGGGCCCATGTTGGGATAGCGGCCCGATACCGAGGGCGACGCGTTGACCACGGCGGCGATGTTCGCCTCCACCAACGCATCGGCGGTGATGCGGTCCAAATCCAGAATATCGAGGACCACGATGTCTCCCGGGGAGACCCGGCGCAGCAGGCGGTCGATATTGCGGTCGACGCGGGCGGTGCCGACGAGGCCCGGCCGCGACGAGTTTCGGGACAGGAGACCTGACATCTTCATGGCCCCCGATTCTGTCCGTGAACCACGGTCAATGCGGGGAGGCGCGCCGTAACATCAGCCTCAGAAGTTATATCGAGCCCCAACAGTCACAGGCCGGCACGGCCGGTCCCGGCGCGAGGGTGCGCAGATGTACGGGTCTTGCGGCGTGTCGCTGTACAGACATGCACGGTCGCGGGTGGGCGGGGGCCGGGCGTCAGATCCGGTCGTTCTGGGCCGCGTCGAGCAGCTCGCGGGCGTGCGCACGGCCACTGTCGGACTCACCCAGCCCCGCCATCATCCGGGCCAGTTCGGCGACCCGGTCGTCGCCGGTGACCGCCCGCACCACACTGGCGCCCTTGTCGCTGTGCACCACCAGATGCACATCGGCGTAGGCCGCGACCTGGGGCAGGTGCGTCACGACGATCACCTGGTGCGTGCGGGCCAGCCGCCCCAGCCGGCGCCCGATCTGCACCGCGGCCCGGCCGCCGACGCCGGCGTCGACCTCGTCGAACACCATCGTGGTGCCGACCGACTGCTTGCGTGACGCCGCGAGGACCACCTCCAGCGCCAGCATCACGCGCGACAGTTCGCCGCCCGACGCGCTCTTGGCCAGCGGCAGCACTCCCATGCCGCGGTGCGCCGCGAAACCGAATTCGATGTGGTCGACGCCGTCGACTCCTGCGCGCACCACGCCCCCCGACGGGAGCGACAGCGCGGCCGGGTCGTCAGCGTCGCCGGCGAGGTCGGTGGTCACGTCGACGGTGAACTCCGCATCGGCCATCGCCAGGTCCGCCAGCTCCGCGGTGACCTCTTTGGCCAGCCGCTTGGCGGCCTTGCGGCGCGCCGCGCCAAGATCGACTGCGGCCTTGGCCAGCTCGCCGGCAAGCTCGTCGACTCGGCTGGCCAGCGCCGCCAGCCCCTGCTCCGACACGTCCAGCTGGGCCAGCCGTTCCCGCGATTGCGCGGCCCACCGCAACACCCCGTCGACGTCCGGGGCGTACTTGCGGGTAAGTGTCCGCAGTGCCGCCTGGCGGGCCAGCTTGGACTCCAGCGCGCTGGCGTCGGCCGGCAGATCGTCGAGGAACCCGCCGAGTTCCCGCGTCACCTCGACGACCACCGTCAGCGCGCCGGCGAGTTGCTCAGCGAGGGCCAGCAATATGGAGTCATCCGTGGATTGCAGCGCGGACCTCGCACGCCCGAGTCCGTCGGTGGCGCTGACACCTCCGCTGTCGGGGTCCTCCGTGGACAACGCCGCACGGGCTGCCGCCGCGGCCTCCCGCAGCGTGTCAAGCTCGGAGAGCCGCGCGATGTCGGCCACCAGAGCGCCGTCCTCCCCCGGCTGCGGGTCGACGGCGTCGATCTCGTGCAGTGCGAACTGCAGCCGATCGGCCTCCTGGGCGAGCTCGCCGGCCCGGCTGCGGCGTTGGATCAGGTCCCGGCGCGCCGCGAGCCAGGCGTCGCGCAGTGCGCGGTAGCGCTCCAGGGCGACGCCGGTGGCCGCAAAGCGGTCCAGGGCGCCCCGCTGCTCTTCGGGGCGCATCAACCGCAGCTGGTCGTTCTGCCCATGCAGGGTGAGCAGCTCGGTGGTGAATCCGCTCAGTGATTTCGCCGGCACGCTGCGGCCGCCGAGGTAGGCGCGGGACGGCCCGTCGCGGCTGACCGTGCGCAGCGCGATCACACTGCCGTCCTCGTCCCGTTCGGCGCCGGCGGCATCCAGGAGCTCGTCCAAGCGTGCGACGCCGTCGAGGTCTGCCGTGGTGAAACGCCCTTCGACGACGGCCCGTTCCGCTCCGGAACGGACCCTGGTCGCGTCGGCGCGAGCACCGCCGAGCAGATGCAACCCGGTCACCACCATGGTCTTGCCGGCACCGGTCTCGCCGGTGAGCACCGTCAGGCCGCGGCCGAACTCAGCGGTCGCGACGCTGATGGCGCCCAGCGACTCGATCCGTATTTCGGTGAGCACCGGCGCCGTTAGTTCCCGCGCCAGCCGGTCACGGGCAACCGGAATTTGCGCACCAGTCGGTCGGTGAACGGTGCGCTGTCCAGGCGTGCCCACTTCACCGGTGTTGCGCTGCGTTTAACCTCGAGCCGTCCGCCGGCCGGCAGCAGCATCTCGCGGCGGCCGTCACAGAACACCAGGGCGTCGTGGCCGTCGGCTTCGGTCTCGACCGCGATGGTGGCCTCGGGGCTGGTCACCATGGGCCGGGCGAACAGCGCGTGAGCGTTGTTGGGCACGACGAGGATCGCCTCCAGGTCGGGCCACAGGACCGGCCCGCCCGAGGAGAACGCGTAGGCGGTCGATCCGGTGGGAGTCGACACCAGCACCCCGTCGCAGCCGAAACTCGACACCGGCCTCCCCTCGATTTCCACGACCACACCGAGCACACCCAGCCGCGGTCCCTTTTCCAGGCTGGCTTCGTTGAGCGCCCAGCCCCGCTCGACGACGCGGCCGTCTTTGGTCACGACCACATCCAGGGTCAGCCGGTCCTCCATCTGGTAGTCCCGCGCAACCACGCGCCCCAGCACATGGTCGATGGCCTCCGCCTCGGCCTCCGCCAGGAAGCCGATCCGGCCGAGATTGACACCGAGCACGGGAACACCCACGTTGCGCGCCAGTTCGGCGCCCCGCAGAAAGGTTCCATCGCCGCCGAGTACCAGCACCAGTTCACAGCCCTCGGCGGCCTGCGGATCGGCGTCGACCACCTCGACTCCCGCACCCATGGCCCGCATGTCGCCGGCCGACAGGTACAGCGGACCCCGCGGGTCGGCCTCGGCGGACAACAGACGAAGCCCGATGTCATTGTCGGCCAATGTTTTCTGCACGCGGCGCGCCGTCTCGGTGGCCTCGTCGCGGCCCGTGTGCACCACCATCAGGACGCTACGAGTCATCACGCGCTCCGGTCACCACGCGGTGCACGGCGCGCTCCAGGTCCTCATCCGAGAGGGCACGATCCGTGTGGGCGCGCAGCCACAGGAAGTATTCGACGTTGCCTGACGGGCCCGGCAGCGGGCTGGCGCAGACGCCCACGGTGCGCCAGCCCAGCTCCTGCGCGCTGCGGGCGACGGTGCACACCGCGCCGGCACGCAGCGTTTGATCGCGCACCACCCCGCCGGCGCCCACCTGTCCCTTTCCCACCTCGAACTGGGGCTTCACCATGGGGACGATATCCGCGACGGGGCGTGCGCAGCCAATCAGCGCGGGCAGAACGGCGGTCAGGGAGATGAACGACAGGTCGGCGACCACCACGTCGACCGGGCCGCCGATCGCCTCGGGGGCCAGGTGCCGCACGTTGGTCCGTTCGATGACCGACACCCGCGGGTCGCTGCGCAGGGGCCAGGCGAGCTGCCCGTAGCCCACGTCGGCGGCGACCACCTCGGCGGCGCCGCGGTCCAGGAGGACCTCGGTGAATCCGCCGGTCGAGGCACCGGCGTCGAGGCAGCGACGGCCCGCGATGTCGATGCTGAAGACGTCCAGGGCGCCGATCAGCTTGTGCGCGCCCCTCGACACCCAGGCGCGCTCGGTGTCGCCGGCAACCGTCAGGGCCGCGCTCGCCGCGACGGCTGTGGCGGGTTTGACCGCCGGCATGCCGTCGATGCGGACCCGCCCCGCATCGATGAGCTCCGCGGCCTGCTGGCGGGACCGCGCCAAGCCGCGCCGAACCAGCTCGGCGTCAACGCGGGCACGTCGTGCCATCGGCGCTCAGCCTTTCTCCGCCGACTCCAGCGCCTGTAGCAGCACGTCGTGCGCCTCGGAAAGTCGGCGCGCGATCTCTTCGAGTTCGTCGAGCGACGGGCCGCCGCCCGCCGGGCCATCGGGGTCGCCCGGATCGGGCAGCTGGGCCATCAGGGCGTCGATTTCAGCGCGCAGCGCGTCGGGGTCGATGTTCATCGCGTTCCTACGCTAGCCATTGGTCAGTCGCCGCGCACGAGCGACCAGCGTCGCAGGGCCTCCCGCGCGTGGGCGTCGGCGGGTTGGATCGGTAGCGAGGACCCGTCGGGGCCGGCACTCCAGACCGCAGTGGCGACGGCACGGACGATCGATAACCCGTCGCCCGACAATTCATCGCCATCGCCGCGGTCCAGGCCTTGCCCGGATCCGACCGTGATCGCGGCCGCGCCGACGTCGACGCGCCAGTTCGGCTGCGGCCCGACGGCCAGTACGTCGCCGTCGGTGTGCAGCGCGCGCAGGTCGGTCGCGATGTAGGTGGGCCGCCGTCCAGGCGGGGCGTGGACGGCGTCGGCCGCGGTGTTGACCCCGGTGAGCACCATCAGGCTGGGTAGCCCGGCGGCATGGGCGCCCTCGATGTCGGTGTCGAGACGGTCGCCGATCACCAGGGGCGCCCGAGCGTCCCCCCTGGCGGCCGCGTCAGTCAGCAGTTGCGGCGCCGGCTTGCCGGCGACGCGGGGTTCGGCGCCGGTGGCCGCGCGCAGGGCTGCCACCAGGGATCCGTTGCCGGGCAGCAGGCCGCGCTCGGTGGGCAGTGTCGGGTCGACGTTGGCCGCCACCCACAGCGCGCCCGACCGGATGGCCAGCGCGGCCTCGGCCAGTTCCGGCCAGCCGATCGTCATGGACAGGCCCTGGACGACGGCGACGGGGCCGTCGTCGTAACAGCGCACCGGACGCAGCCCGACCGCGGCGACCTCGTTGCTCAGCGCGTCGGTCCCCACCACCAGCACCGGCGAATCCACCGGCAGCAAGGCGGCCAGCAGTCGGGCCGCCGCCTGGGCGCTGGTGACGACGTCGTCGCCGCTGGCGATGAAGCCGAGGTCGCGCAGGTGCGAGGCGACCTCGTCGGCGCTGCGGGACGCGTTGTTGGTGACGTAGAGCTTGCGGGTCTGCACCTCCTGAAGCGTCTGCACCGCGCCCGTGGTCGGCCGGGTACCGCGAAAAACCGTCCCGTCCAGGTCGAGCAACAGGCAGTCGTAGGT
>Ga0164297_10003732_pt1 | contig 14026 bp, 15 predicted proteins | sample GEODES058metaG_FD_113539 | JGI IMG/M metagenome (GOLD analysis project Ga0164297, IMG submission 113539) | Dystrophic lake water microbial communities from Trout Bog Lake, Wisconsin, USA - GEODES058 metaG | ecosystem: Environmental > Aquatic > Freshwater > Lake | place: USA: Trout Bog Lake... | reverse complement strand
GATGATAATCCTAATGGATCAAAAAATGGTAATTTAAGATCATTATGATCAACAAAATACCCATAAATATCAAAAATAGTACCTTGATTATTTTCAGTATCGTTTGGTATTATTTTAAAGTAATAAGGAGTACCTGAACTTTTTGTAAATGTAAATTTTATATGAGTAAAAGCATTGCATACATCGTCACCTAATTCTGTTATGTAATTTAATCCATCTGCATCAAACAGAACATGTGTTCTATCATCCGTACCACTCATCGTATTTATACCAGTACTAGTAGACTGTGTTTTATAATTAGGATCTATAGGTCCTAGAAATGTACTTATTACTGGTTTGATTCCTTGTGGTGCACACGATGACCATATAAATGGTGTTGCTAAATCAGTTCCTAAATATTTTGTATATTGATAAATAGTTGGAAAGTTAACTGGAGGATTATTTGTAAAATTGCCAACCTCTAATATACCATTTGGTATAGCTACAAATATTTTTCCAGGAGTTGTACTTTTATATATTGCTGGAGCATCAGTTAATCTATTATTATTTGAATCAACAAAATAACCATAATATGATCCGAGAGGATCTTGAATATCTTGACCATTTATATGAAATATATCAGTATAATTTAATCGAAAAGCTCCATATGTAGATTTATCAGTATTAGTTGGATTTAAATCACTTTGTAATAAATTATTAAAATCAGGATCAATACCATATTGATACATTCCAGATTCAACTCCAGATGTAACCGATGATCCTATATATTGTATTCTATATGTTGATGCAATAGTTGAATCAATACCATTATCAGTATCAAATGTACAAGGATTTGGAACTTGAGATATAATTATATTTGGTGGATCAATAATCTCCTGATAAGGAACAAATATATATGGTTTTGGTGGTGATCCAGATGCAAAATTTTCAAAATTTGTTTTGTATTTGTTATATTGTATTGTCATAAATACAATAACTAGCAATAGTACTAGAATAATTATAATTTCTAGTTTATTTTCCATTTGATTTGTGTATTATTCTATATAAAGAATTTATAAATATAAGTTTAGTATGGGTAATAATAGTTCAAGAACTAATGAATATTATAATTCATTACAGAATAATCCAAATCAATATGATTTAGTCGATATAAGTGATATGAACCCTTACGAAGTATTTGATTTAACTGATCAATTTACATTTGATGAATTGAAAGATGCATATCGTCGGGTAGCTAGGCTGGTTCATCCCGATAAAGGAGGTTCTAAAATCTTATTTAATAAAATAACTGAATGTTTTAAGCATTTAGCTAAAGAATATAAAATGCGTCAAATTGATCGACCACATAGTGATCTTAAGAAGGAATTTAATGAATATAGTGAAAAATTCGGAGGCGGAGGAGGAGGAGGCGGTGGAGGCGGAGGAGGTGGTGGAGGCGGTGGAGGGGCTGGAGGAGGTGGTGGAGGCGGAGCTGGAGGCGGCGGTTTGAGCACTAGACAAGATGAGAATTTTATTGATCGTTTCAATACTACATTTGATTCTAATAAAATGGAAGATGAAGAATATGATACTGGTTATGGACATATTATGGAAAAATCTTCTGGAACACGTGATGATATATCAATTACAAAATTATTAAAAGGAAAATATAGTAGTGATACTTTTAATAAGACATTTGATACTATTACATTAACAGATAAGAAAGATGTAATAGTTTATAAAGAACCTGAGCCATTACCAATGTCAAAATCTTTACAATATACTGAACTTGGTGGTGGAAAACCAGATGATTATAGTAATACTAAATCAGATAGTAGTCTTAGATATACCGATTATATGAAAGCTTATACTACAACAAGATTAGTTGATCCAAGAAGTGTTAATCAGAAAAATTATAAATCAGTAAAGGAATTTGAAGCAGCTAGAGAAAATGCTGTTAAGAATGCACCTACTCAGGAAGAATTAAAATGGATTGCTATTAAAGAAAAAGAAGATAAAAAGAAAGAAGAAGAAAGATTATCAAGACTTGAAAAGAAAGACCGTATGATTGCGGAACATCATGAAAAGGTTAGTAGATTATTGATAAAATAAATGGTATAAAGAATTGTTTTTTAATTATTTTTAGATATGACTCATAAATTTTATGATCTACTTGGTATAAATAAAGGTGCATCACAAGAAGATATTAAGAAGGCTTATAGAAAAGCTGCAATATCTAATCATCCTGATAAAGGAGGTGATCCTGAAAAATTCAAAGAAATTGCAAATGCTTATCAGATATTAAGTGATGATAATAAAAGACGTGATTATGATCACTTAGGTGATGAAATGTTCAATGAAAATGCTGGTGGCGGAGGAGGAGGTGGGCATCCTTTCAATGGAATGAATCCTCATGATATATTTAGTAATCTATTTGGAGGTGGTGGAGGCTTTCCATTTGAAGTAAATATGCATGGAGGAATGCATCATGTTAAAAGAAATGATCATCTACATAATTTAAATATTAGTCTTCATGAAGCATTCTTTGGTACTAAAAAATCAATCAAGATTAATATAATAAAACCTTGTTTGTCATGCAAAAAAGAATGCGAAGTATGCCAAGGAAGAGGACAAATTCAACAAATGCAACGTATGGGACCATTTACACAAATTTTTCATCAACAATGCAATTCTTGTTTTGGTGCTGGACAAGTATTAAAATCAAATCCTTCTTGTGTTGAATGTAATGGTACTATGAAAATTCAAAAAGATCATAAACTAGATTTAGAAATTCCAAAAGGTATACAAACTGGATACCAACATGTATTTAAAGGATATGGTGAACAAAAACAAAATAGCAATGAAACTGCTGGTGATCTTATCTTAAAAATCACTATTTCTGATGATCCAACTTATCAACGTAGAGGTAATGATTTGATATACAATTCATCTATCAGTTTTAAAGAATCAATAATTGGGAAAAAGATAACTTTATCCTACTTTGGTGAAATAATTGATATTGATCTTCAGAAGTTTACAGTTATTCAACCATCTACTGAATACATTATTAAAGGTAAAGGTATGCCAATTGAAAACAAAAATGGGTCTTTTGGAAATATGGTGCTGATTTTTAATATTAAATATCCATCTTTGGCAAACAATGTATATATGTCAGAATTGGAAAATATTTTAACTAAATTGGGGATTGAGTAAAGAAACTGGCATCATTGCTAGTCATAAATCTTATAATACCATTATCTCCATTATAGTATACTTTATTTGAAAGGGAATCATATGGTTTATCACAATTGCATAATTTATTGATAGTACTTGCTGATTGTGTTCTAATATTGTATACCGGGACATTGTCAAAATTATTCACAACTTGACCAGGATTGCAATCACAAAATATATCAAATGATTTAGCATCAAAATTGTAATCAATATGATATAACTTATTGTCATTTGAATCGATGGCTGATAATGTATAGATACCAGTTAATCCAGATGATGACTGTAATGCACATCTTGATCTTGCTACTCTTTTTTGTACTTCTCCATAATGAAATAGAATAAAAGTGATTGTTAATACTGCTATAAAAAGCACAATTACTATAATTTCCATTGGTCCTGTTGGAATCCAAAAACTTAATTCTACTCCTTTATCCATTATAATATACTAAGATATCTTTGAACTGAGAAAGTTCTGAACATGAAATACCGATTTTGCTTTACATAAAACTTTTGCAGATGCATTTGCTGCTTGTATTGATATTTTATCGCTTGCAGAAATATTCATTTTTATATCTTGCATTTGTTCTTCTAAGCATTGTTGATATAAATCATCTACTGTTCTTTTCTCTGTATCACTTAGTAATGATTGTTGATCTGGAGTTCTTGAAGATTTAGTATTATCCGATGATTGTTGAGGAGAATCATATTTATTTACGGAATCTGCTAATGGTTTTGCCATTTCTGCATATATCTTCTTATTGTCTTTTAAAAATTCATAAACTGTTTTTCCCACTTGCTTAAATCGATTCTCTAAACTACCACCTATATTGAATATATTACTATATAATCTAAATAATCCTGCATTGTCTGGTTCAGTAAATATAGAAAGACTTAATATTGGATCTATTATTAAATCTACAGGGAAAAAATCAAGTGTTTTTAAAATTTTCCAGACAACCCATACACATAAAAATATAGTATTACCAATTAATGATATGATAACTAAAATTGAAGATATAATATTGTAGACTCCTGTTGTCAACCACCAAGGTTGTATAGATGGTATACCTAAACGTCCCATAATTGGCAAAGATAAAAGCCATAATATAGTAAGTGTTGTTGCAACTACAACAATTACTATAAGTATATGAATTATTTTTCTAATATTCATTATCTTCTTCTATATTCAATGGTTTTTTTTCTAATTCTCTAAATATTGCATTAAGTTTCTTATTTTTAACTGTAAATAATTCTAAGACTTTTGCCTTAATTGATTCTAGTTTTTTTTTAAGAAGTACATCTGTATCATCGAATAATTCGTCGATGATTTCGATATAATCCATTTTATGTTGTGAAGAATCTTAACACGAGAATCATTTTTTATAAAAAATTTGATTTTTATAAATATAAATTATAGACATACAGACAAGAAAAATGAACAATAAAGTTTGCATTAATAATCCTGATTTCAAATATACTGGTAAAGAAAAGACACCACTTGGATTAGGATATTCCGCATCTGCTGAACAAATTGGTACTGTTAAAAAAGGTGCTGATGGTACAAATTGGAGAGTGATTCTTAAGAATCGCTTAAATGTTTGGGCACGTGTTCCCACTGAAGTTCTTGAAAAAGATGAGCCAATCATTTCTGATGCCGAAGTTGTTGTAGCTTCTCCTGTTAAGAAAAAGACAGCTAAAAAGAAAGCCCCCCAAGTACTTAAGAAAGTTGATGAAGTCGATGACGACATTAAGGAAGCTGCTGCTGACGACGCTAAGGAATCTAAGGAAGCTGCTGACGACATTAAGAAAGCTAAGGAAGCTGCTGACGAGATTAAGGAAGCTGCTGACGAGATTAAGGAATCTAAGGAAGCTGATGACGAGATTAAGGAAGCTGATGACGCCGCTGATGACGAGATTAAGGAATCTAAGGAAGCTCCTGCTCCTACAAAAAAGAAAGTAAATCCAAAAGCTAAAGCTGTACCTGAGAAGAAAGCTAAAGCTGTGAAGAAAACTGAAGCCGATGATGAAATTGACTCTGATGAGATTGATGTTAAAATTGAAGAAAAACCAAAGAAGGAAAAAAAAGTAGTTCCTAAGAAACAACCAACTGATTACAATCTTTTCGTAAAATATCAAGCAAAGCATGCAGGATTAAAGTTTGATAAAATTGGAGAACAATGGAGAGAACTAACAGCTGATAAAAAACAAGAAATTATTGATGCTGCTAAGAAAGAATTTCTTTAACTTTTCTAAATTCTTATAAAAAAATGATATAAAATAATAAATTTTTGTTACTATAAAAAGATGGAATCAATTCCATTTACAAAAAATAGCAATATCATCCTGATAGATGGAGGTTACTTCATCTTTTATAGATATTTTGCGACATTAAGATGGTACACTTTTAAAAATGATAATAAAATAGATATTGAAAATTTACATACTAATACTGAATTTATTGAAGCACTTGAAAATCATGCTATCAAAGATATTGAAAAATTAAAAAAGATTTGGAATACTAAAAATATAGTATTGTGCATGGATGCACCTCGATATACAGTTTGGCGCATGGATCCTAATCGTCTTAACTTTCAATGCTATAAAGAAGGTAGAAATAATGAATACGTAAATAAAATTGTATTAAAACATCTTCTACCTTTTTTGAAAGAATATCAAGTAGTTAAATTTATTGGTGAAGATTGTCTCGAAGCCGATGATGTAATATATTTATTTTCTAAGAAATTGCTTGAACTTGAAGAGTTCAATGAAAAAATTATTATTATTACTAACGATAATGATTATTTACAACTAAAATGTGATAGAATTGAACTATATAATCTTCAAGGGACTATTGGAAAAGATATATCTATTCGTTCTAAAGGTCGTCCTGAAATTGATCTTCTTGTAAAAATCCTAAAAGGTGATGATTCTGATAATATTAAATCTATATGTCCTAAACTAGGACCAAAAACAGCGCTAAGAGTAGCATTGATGCCAGAGATTGAAAGAAATGCTTGGATAAAATCAAAAGGTGAAGAAGCTGTTAAAAACTTTGAATTCAATAAGAAATTAATTGATTTCAAAGAAATTCCAAATGATCTATGTGATCTATTTAATAAAAAATTAAATCTTGAGTTTAAATAGATCTTATTATGAGTTATTTATTGTCTAAATATGATATTAAATTAAGCGATATAGCTTTATTAGTATTTCCTATTGTTCTTGGACTTGGATTAGTATCTATTGTTGTTCGTAAAGAAACAATTTGTGGTAAAAAACCAAAACTGCAACCACCTGGATGGGTTTTTGGTGCTGCTTGGGGTCAACTTTATACATTAATGGGTATTAGTATATTCTTTTATTGGCGTAAAAGTGGACGCAAAACAACTATACCTTTCTATTTATTCATAATAGGTGTAATATTACTTCAATTATGGTGGATAATATTCAATAAAATTTGTGCTCCAAAATATGCCTTTATCAGTTTAGTTCTTTTAGCTGTATTTTTCTTAGTGATCACATTAAGTTTCTATAAAACTTCAAATGTAGCTACATTTTGTTTAATTCCCTTACTTGGTTGGCTATCATTTGCTTCATATTTGACTTATGAAACTATTTAGACCTTATAAAAATTGATATTCTTTTTGTGTTTTAATATACAACGAAAACTATTTAAGGATATACTTAAGGAATATTATGGGATGATGGAAAATGATAATATCTGGGAATTATTAGAAAATCTTAAAATTGATTGTAGTTTAGATGATATTCCTGTTGAAATAGAAGATGCAAATTGTTGTTCAAAATGTAAATGCGATACTATAATTATTGATGATGGACAATATATTTGTGGCGCATGTAATGCTATTCAAAGTCATATGATTGATATGGGTGCAGAATGGCGATATTATGGATGTGATGATAATCGTGATTCTGATCCGACTAGATGCGGAATGCCAACAAATCCTTTATTGCCCAAGTCATCATTAGGATCTATAATAGGTAATAAAAAAGGAGACAATAAAGATATGAGAAGAATTCGCATGTATCAAATGTGGAATTCGATGCCTTATTGGGAAAGAACTCTTTATAATGTATTTGATAAATTATACCAGAATAGTTCTTCTTCTGGAATACCTGTAAAAGTTATTGAAGATGCTAAAGTGTTGTATAAAAAAGCTAGTGAAAAAAAAATTAGTAGAGGAGACAACAAAGAGGGATTGATAGCGTCATGTATTTATTATTCTTGTTTAATTAATAAAATTCCTCGGTCACCTAAAGAAATCGCTCGCATGTTTCATATTGATCCAAATATACTCACAAAAGGTAATTCACGCTTTCAAGGATTATTGCAAATTAATGTAAATTCTTCAAACCCTGATGACTATATTTCAAGATTTGGTTCTAAGTTAGATTTAGATTGTACTGATATACAAAAATGTAAAGATTTCGCAAAAGTCATTGACGATCTTGAAATTCTCAGTGAAGGTGCACCAACTAGCGTAGCAGCTGCTGCACTTTACTATTATTGTTTAGAAAAGAAACTAAATTTTAATAAAAAACAAATAGCAAAAGTATGTGAATCTTCTGAAGTTACAGTTACTAAGTTTTATAAAAAATTAATGAAATACAAGAACTCATTTGTGATCGCGAAGTGAGAACTCATTTGTGATCGCGAAGTGAGAACTCATTTGTGATTGCGAAGTGAGAACTCATTTGTGATCGCGAAGTGAGAAGAAAAAGTTTCAAGTTTCGAGTTTCGAGTTTCAAGTTTTTAGAGTTGATGATTTTTAGAAATCAGTGTCATTTGGATCAAATGATAGTTTGTCTGGGGTAATTGATTGTCCTCCAGTGAAAGATACTGGTTTTGCATATGATGCAACTTTTACTTCGAAGAATGACGCTTTTGTTTCTGATGCGCTCATTTCCATAAATTGAAAAGGATTTTCTTTATTATATATCTTTTGATATCCTAATTTTAATAGAAGTCTATCTGCCATAAACATTACATAATCAGACATCAATATTACATTCATACCTATCATGCTGCATGAAATTGATTCAGTTATGAATTTTAATTCTATTTTTACTGCATTTTCAATCATTTGGATTACAATAGCTTCATCTACTCTGTTTACAATTTTACTATATAAAAGACAAGCAAAGTCTGTATGCATTGATTCGTCTCTTGAAATCAGTTGATTTGCAAAGCTTAATCCTGGAAGAAGCTTACGCTCTCTTAACCAGAAAATAGCACAGAATGATGATGAAAAGAATAATCCTTCTACGATTGCAAATGCGATAAGACGCACTGAAAATGGCGATTTATCATCATCAATCCATTTAATAGTCCAGTCCGCTTTTTCTTTAATAGCTGGAAAATTGTCAATAGCGTTAAATAATTCATTCTTCTTTTTTTCATCTTTGATATAAGTGTCAATTAATAAAGAATATGTTTCACTATGAATTGCTTCCATTGCATTTTGAAATGCATAAAATGCAGTTACTTCTGGTTTTGGTATCTCTTTTGAAAAACGGGTTGCTAAGTTTTCCATAACTATACCATCACTTGCTGCAAAAAATGCTAAGATATGTGATATGAAATAAATTTCATTTTCATTTAACTTTTGAATATCTACAAGATCTTGGGAGAAGTTGATTTCATCTGGTATCCAGTAAGCACTTGCTGCTATTTTATACATTTTATATATATCTGGATATTCAATCGGGAATAATACATACTTATTCTTGTTTTGTATTAAAAGTGGTTCCATTCTATCTGTCTATTTTAAAGTGAATATTAAAATATCATTTTTTATTATTCTCTTTTATTAATGTCTCTACTTCAAAAATGTATTGAACAAGATAGTACCTCTTGTTTATATATTACATGCGAGTATCTTTTAAATGGAAATATTAGTAGTCTTGAAGATGAATGGATCAATATTAGTTCACAAATAGGATTTAACAAGAAATTAGTATTTGGAAAATTATGGTGTGAAGTGAATGAAGAACTCGTTTCATTATTAAAAAAGGAAAATTTAAATGTTAAAGATGCCCTAATTATGACATCTAAATTATATATTTTAAATTCTAGATTATCTGATTCGTTTGTAGCTACAAATGAAAATATTAAAAAAATAAGAAATGAAATTATAGAATTTTTTCCTGAATCAGCTGCATTATCATATGAAGGTATTAAAATGTATCGTCGTTTACTACCAAGTCAAACTGCTGACAATTATATATTTTATTCAAGAATTCTAGCATCTTTTAGTAAACTTTTTGAAAGTTATATTGATAAAGGAGAAGAATCAAAACAAGATGATATTCGAAATGCGTTAGAATATATTTCTAGAAAGCGAAATGAGATGAATCTACCTAGCCAATGGCCATTACCCTCTATGCAAAAAAATATGGGTTTTGGAGATCCTGTATGGTTTCTATGGGGTATGATGCTATGCTATTTTTCTGATAAAAAAGTAGCTACAAATTTTGAATTGTTTTCTTGGAATTATAAAAAATCTTTAAAACTAAATCGTATTGGATTACTTTGGGGGCTTGCATACTGTTTTAAAAATAATCTTGCTTATTCTTGGACATCTGAAGAAACCAAAGTATTGCAAAAAGTAGATGAAATAGCTGCAGATTTATGGAAAGATGTTAGAGAAAAACATAAAGAAGCCGCAGACGCCGCAGAAGCCGCAGACGAAGAATCAGAATCTGATGATTTTCATTTTAATCTTCATAGTTACATTCCTAGATCATATAACTTTATAAATGAGATGAATTCATCTTCATCTAATGATGCTACTGGAGGTAACACTCAAAATAAAAAAGCAGTTATTATAAAACAAAAGTAATATATTTTTCTAATAATATATTATGACACAAGTTGGTAAAGGATGTTTTGGTAAATCTGGTAGATCTAGTAAAGTATGTCCTGCTAATTATAGTGAATCAGAAAATGAACTAAGAGAACTAAGAGCGAGTGAAGCTGTTGCATACAATGGCAAATTAACATTAAAAGAAAGAAAAACAAGAGAAGCAAAAAGAAATGCAGCAGAAGAAACAGCAAGAAGAAAAGCAGCAGAAGCAGCAGCAAAAGAAGCAGCAAAAGCAAAAGCAGAAGCAGAAGCAAAAGCAGCAGCAGAAGCATAAGCAGCAAAAGTAAGAAAATTAAGACAAAGTTTTTTTGATAATTTACCACCAACTAATAAAGGAGGTAATAAAAGTAAAAAGAATTCATCTGTTAAAAAAATTAAATTAACACGAAAAAAGAAGTAATTCTATTAGTTGAGTTTTGACTTTTGTTAATTATTTTTATTAAAATTTGATTTTTGATTAGATTAAATCTCGTTTTATAAAAATGGCTACTAACATTGATCCCGATCTGTTTGAGATCTTTAAATGCCCAGTATGTATTGATAAAATTGGTGTATATGCTTTAGTTGAATGCGGGCATAATTTATGCTCTGAATGTATTCGTGGTATTAATAATAGTTCTGCTGGTATAATTAAATGTCCTATGTGCAGAGTAGTTGTTACTAAAAAACCAATTATTTTTCAACCTCTTGCAAGCCATCTTGAAGACGGTTCACGGCTTGCAATGAATTCATGGTTTGAAAATATATTTAATGCTGACGCTTATGCTCCTTCTGCTCCTCCTGCTCCTTCTGCTCTCCTTGCTAATGTGGCTGGTGGGGCTGGTGGGGCTGGTGTGCGACAACGAACACTTTATACGTTTAATAATTTACCAGTTTACAATCCTTCTCTTGATGAACTGCAATTGAAAGCTTCTACAGAATTTAATTATGATAATATTGATTGGTTTAATAATGTTGAAATATCTACATTTCAAGATCTTGCTTCTTTTAAAATGAACCCATATCTTGGGTTTCACAATGATGAATACTATTATACTTTCATTAAGTCTTCTGGGGTTTCTGGGGCTTCTGGGGCTTCTGGGGCTTCTGGGGTTTCTGGGGCTTCTGGGGCTCCAATTATATTTGAAGATACTTTCAAGATAATTGAAAAAAGACGTACAAATACTCATCAGAATCATCGAAGGGTTATATTGATTTTGGAAAATCTGAATATTATTGAAAAAATTCAAAAAGTTGAATATATTATGAAAAAGGCAAATCCTAATTGTCTATTGAGAACTGAAATAAATTCTAGAGCGAACTATCAAAATACACTTGCTGTTCATAGCGGATTGGCTAATATATCAACACCTTTATATAATCAAAATTTCGTAACTATGAAGCTTAAAATAGCTGCTCGATTTGGTTGGATTAAAGAAGGTCGTATTGGTGTTAGATGGCACATAGTTAAATCTAGTTAATATTAGTTGAAGATTAAATTATTTATAAAAAATTTGATTTGTAGTTAAAACTTTTTGTAACTGCTGTTTATTACTATTGCGATGGCTTCTTGCTCTCTTAAGATTGAAAATGCCGATAATAATGATCAGATGCTTTGCACTATTATCCCATCTATTTCTGGTCCAAAAAAACCAGTAAATGTTATCATATCTTATGATCGCTCTTATTCTATGAGTAATGCTGCAAATCCTAATGGTGATGAGATTACTAAATACTATTCTAAGAATGATCTTGGAAAGCATAGTATGTCAATTGTTATCAATTCACTTGGTCCAAATGATACTATTCAGATCATTACATATGATTCTGTTGTTGAAACTATACTTCCTCGAACTGCTATGAATGATTCTGGTAAGATACTTGCACTTGATTCTATTAAAAAGATTGAACCTCGTGGTTGCACTGAGCTCTGGAAAGGGCTGAAAGCTGCCATGGATGCTGCTTTGATTACTAGTAATCAACTTGGCGATTCAACTGTTATCATGATTACTGATGGTGAACCTTCTAATTCTCCTGTTGAAGGAGAAGTAGAGACTCTTAAAAATTATCGGAAAGAGATGCATAACAATTGCCGTCTTCACACTATTGGAATCGGTTATGACATCAAGAGTAAGCTACTTGCTGATCTTACTGATAACGGACAGTTTGGTGGATCCTTCATCTTTATTCCTGATGGTAGCATGATGATTACCTCTTGGGTGAATCTTCTTGCGAATGAGAAAAATATCATTGGTAAAAACTTAACTATTAATATCAATGATACTATCTTAAACCTTGGAACTATCAAATATGGTCAAAACAAGACATTCTTGGTGAATTCTTCAGAATTTAAAAATATAACTTCAATACAATATGATTCAATGAACAATACTATTATTCATATTCCAATTACTGATACAATTTCTAAAAATAACAATAATGTTATATTTGAAGTTGTCAGGACAAAAATTCTCAAGGCAATGAATGATATTCTCAAATTTTCATCATTAGATATTAATAAATCTTTGGATATTCTGCGTGCTTCTGTATCAGAAGCATTCGAAATGATTGATAGTCATCCGATTATTGATGATATGATTGGTGAGATTTCATTGGGATTTCAATCAAATGCTACTGTTAAGAAATGGGGAGCGCATTATATTCGCTCTTTGATTACTGCACATACTAATCGCGATTGCCTGAATTTCAAAGATCCTGGACTCAAGATATATGAATCTGATATGATTAAAAAGACACGTGAAGAAGTTGATGCAATTGCAAATGCAATTGAAGTACCTCAACCTTCTATTCAAATGTATACTAGCAGTGGTAATGGTAATCAATATACAAGTCAAACTGTGAGTCAATTTGATTTCCAAAGTTCTTATAATAATGCGTCAGGTGGCTGCTTTGGCGGCGATGGAACACTTATTCTTAAAAATGGAACTTTCAAGTTTATCAAAGACCTTAAGAAAGGTGATATTCTTGATAATGGTGCAATTATTAAATGCGTAATTATTTTTCACGAATGTGATACTATAACAATTCAAGATGGAATGCTAGAAATTACTCCATGGCATCCAATTCTCGATGGAGATACTTGGGTTTTTCCGAGTTCTCGTAAAGTTGTCAATACTCACTCAAACCAATCTGTCTATAACTTTATTCTAGATTCTAAACATATTATCAATATCAATGGAATCAATTGCTGTACATTGGCTCATGGATTTACTGGGCCAGTGATTCAACATGAATATTACGGTACTCAAAATATAATTAATGATTTGAAAGTGTTTCCTGGATACTCTTATGGACTTGTAAATGTTTTCAAAGAAAACAAAGTATTCAACAATGATAAAACCCAAATCATTGGATATAAGATATAAGATCTGCTAGATTATAAAATCAGCACCAAAACAATATTTCTTTTCATCAAAAATCATCTCATCTTTCCACATATATAGCGTACCATTTATCAATGACATCACCATCCATTTATATTCTGGGTATCGAAATACTGCATTATTTAACTTAATATTTTTGTAAATTATATACGAGTTTGAAACTATATCCACTTTTTGATAAAAAAATAAATCGCGAAATTTATAAGGATAATCCATTTTTGTATTTAGTAAGTAGTATTAGAAAAAGTCATTTTTTTTATCAAATAAAATTATTTAAAGATTATAAAGATATGATATATACATAATAAAGATAAGATGTCAAAAGACATCGCAATTGGGATTGATTTGGGAACGACCTATTCTTGTGTAGGTGTTTTTCAAAATGGCCGTGTTGAAATTATTGCAAATGATCAAGGTAATAGAACAACTCCAAGTTATGTAGCATTCACTGATAGTGAACGTCTTATTGGTGATGGTGCTAAAAATCAAGCAGCAACAAATCCTAAAAATACAATTTATGATGCAAAACGTCTAATTGGACGT
>Ga0164297_10003731_pt1 | contig 14027 bp, 8 predicted proteins | sample GEODES058metaG_FD_113539 | JGI IMG/M metagenome (GOLD analysis project Ga0164297, IMG submission 113539) | Dystrophic lake water microbial communities from Trout Bog Lake, Wisconsin, USA - GEODES058 metaG | ecosystem: Environmental > Aquatic > Freshwater > Lake | place: USA: Trout Bog Lake... | reverse complement strand
GGGCTAGACTTTGAGGAGTCAGAGGCGTAAGAATTCAATGCAGCTGTCAACTGAGCGGTAGTGCTTTGAGTGCCGTTTGCACTTGCAAGCCAAACGTCGGCCATTTGGTGTGTTGTCCCATCTGTGGTGGTGAACGAGGACAGTAAACCAATCGTATTCCCATTATTTGCAACATTAGTTACGGTCGCATTCAGGTTGATGGACTTGATACCCAGCTGTGCCAGTGTAAAGAGTTCTCCTGTAGGGGTGGATCCACTTAGCCCAGTATCAACCCAAACCTGAAGCTGATTAAAAATAGGATTATCCGCCGTTAAAGCGTTTTCTGAGGAAGACGCAAAGGCCGATAATGCTGCAAAACCGTTAGCAGCTGTCTGACCGTTTGGCATTACTGTCGCGCTTCCAAATAGCTCGGAACCATTGGTAATGGTTTTTGCACCGTTGGGCACATTAACCAAGAATCCCTCTCCCGGGGTGATCCACCCAACGTTTGCTGCCTGTCCTGTGTTACCTAAATCAAAGGTTACGCCAGATTGACCTATTTGCTGAGTCTGAACACCTGTATCTGGGCCAATTGAGGTGAGCTCACTCAACGCTGCCGAGGACAGGTTGGATAGGTCTACAGTGGTATAGGCTGCAATACCGTGCAAATCCAAAACCAATGGGGTCAGAGTCTTTAAAAAGGCAACTTCTTGGGAGGTGAAGGCGCCCAATTGACTGGAGGTTAAGCTCATCAATTGAGAGTCTGTAAATCCCCGGATTGAAGCTGGGGTGAGTGCAGCAAGATTAGCTGTGCTTAATAGGTCTAGTTGAGTACTAGAGAGAGCGTTTAATTGGCTTGAAGTCATGCCGCTGATCGCATCAGTAGAAAACGATAGCAATGCGTTGGATTTGAGGGCTGCAATTTGCGAGGTCGTCATACCCTTGAGTTGTGCGCCGCTTAGAGCAGCATAACTTGAGCTTTGAAGACCAACTAATTGTGTGCCAGTCAAAGAAGATATTTGTTTCGTATTTAAGGCTTGGAATTGGTTTGTGCTTAGAGAGTTTAACAACAACGTTGACATTGCAGCTATGTCTTGAGATGCAATAAAAGGAATCTGTTTTGTAGTTAGTCCTGTAATGTTTAGAGATGTAAGCCCAGGGAGTTGCGAAGTTTGGAGACTGAGTAAGGCTTGGGAGGACAAAAGAGCCATTTGATCTGAAGTCATATGGAACAATTGGGCTGTGGAGAAACCAAGAATCTGATTCGCACCTAGCTCGGAGAGCATTGCCGTTGTAAATGAAGCTACTTGATTTTGCGTCAACGCGCGTGATTGTGCTGAGGTCAGGCTTGTAAATTGGCTTGAGCTCAGCGAATTCAACAAAAATGTTCCTAGGGTTGCTATTTGCTGGGAACTTAGGACAGATACGCTTTGCGTAGGTAGGTAGTTAAGAGAAGACGTGCTTAGTAAGTTCAACTGCAAACTAGATAAGCCAATAATTTGAGAGCTCGTTAAATTTGCAATATCTTCTGAGGGCATCGCATTTAAGGTGTCACTCGCTAAAGCGTTTAGTTGAGCGGAGGTTAAAAAAGAAATTTGATCTGTTCCGATGGCTTTAATTTGCTTGGTGCTCAAACCCGTGATGCCAATAGTAGATATTGATTTGAGTTGGTCTGAAGTCAAAGATGACAAACCAGTGCTGCTCAAAGAGGAAATAAAATTACTTTCAAGGCCTGATAGTTGATGGCTGGCAAGCTCTACTAAATTAACGGTCGGAAATAGGTTTATGTTTTGTGATCCTAAAGAGTTGAGTTGCTCGGTGGTGAGACCCAAGATTTGGAGTGTAGTTAACTCGTAAAACATTGAGCTACTTAGGTTCAAGATTACGTTATCACTCAGTGAGGAGATTTGTTTTGATGTGAGGGAAGTGAGCTGTGATGAGTTTAACTGCGCCACAATGTTAGATGTCAAACCTTGTATTTGCGCAGTGGCCAAAGTAGGCATTTTCGATGCGTCTATTAAGCCCAGATTACTCGTGGTCAATTCACTGATTTGGACACCACTTAGCCCACCTAGTTGAAGTGTGGATAAGGAGCCAAATTGCGCAGAGCGAAGAGTTTGAATTTGCTGAGAATTCAAGCCACTAATTTGTGCAGACTTTAAGCCGCTGAAGGAGCCTACAGGTATGGCTGCTATATCATCAGTTGTTAGAAGCGATATTTGAGTAGGACTAATCCCAGAAATCTGATTCGATGACAACAAACTATAAAAGCTCGTAGTTAAAGCTAAGCCCAATGTGTTAAGTGTATTGAGCAGAGTTCCGACTTGAGCAGAATTTAAACTCTTTATTTGTGCAATTGTAAAAGCCGAGAAATCTGCCGAATTCAGAGAAGCTATTTGCGAAGTACTGAGGGCTCCTATACCGGAGGGAATAATTTGAGAAAAGTTAATAGGACTCAAAATTCCTAGCTGCGTAGGAGTCAATCCTTGTATTGCCGATGAACTCAGATAAGACATATTGACCGGGCTTAAAGCGGTGAACTCATCTGTGGTGAGCGCTGAGAGTTGCGAATTATTAATTTGTGATAGAGCCGAGTTCGTAATAACTTTAATATTCGCACTACCCAGCACTTGTATTTGTGCGGAGCTGAGAGAAGGAAATTGGGCAGAACTTAACGCAGCCGCCTGAGCTGTGCTCATTAATCCAATATTTGAAGGACTCAAAAACGGTATCTGAGCCGAAGTCAACCCCGTTATTTGGTTGGCAGTCAGCTCAGTAAAAACGGCTGAGGGCAAAGATTTTATTTGAGAAGTTGAAATTGAACCGATTGCAATGGGTTGCAGAGCTTGAAATGTGGAGCTCATGAGGGAGTTTAAGTCAGCAGCATTAAGCCCTGCAGCTGCAGTACTTATGCCTGCGACTTGTAAGTTGGATAAAACACTAAAGTCTGTTGTGGTTAAACTGGCTAATTGCTGACTATTTAGATTTGCAATTGCATTTCCACTCAAAGATTGAATTAAATTGGTACCAAGAGCTAATAGCTGCTGGGTGCTCAAGCCAGGCATTTGTGAGGGAGTTAAGGCTGCCACCTGATTCGTAGATAGGTGAGCAATGTTAGCGCTTTTGATGGCTTTAATTTGGGATGACGAGAACGCTTTAATTTGACCATCAGTCAGCTCTGTAATAGTTGCACTTTGCATCCCAGCAATCTGCAGTGACGTTAAAGATGCTATTTGATTGCTAGTTAAGGCAATTATTTGAGAAGATGTCAGCGATGAGAGTTGAAAGGTACTGATGAATTGACTATCTTGGGTGGAGATGGACTGAATTTGGGGCGCGGATAAGCCGCCAAGATTGCTGGTGTTGAACCCAGATATTTGAACTGTCTTTAAGGCGTTTAGGGCTGATGAGGATAATAGAGCAACCTCAGCCGAACTCATTTGACTTATTTGAGCAATCGTCAAGCCCTGAATCTGATCAGCACTTATCTCTTGAAGCATGGAAGAGGTAAGGGACTGTATTTGATTTGAATTTAATCCAGCGAACTGAGCAGAGATGAGTCCTGTGAACTGAGTGGGCGATAGGGAATTAAGCTGAGAGGAGTATAGATTTGTTATTTGAGCAGAGCTTAACTCAGTTATTTGTTGTGTTGAAAGATTTTGTAATTGTCCTGGATTAAATGAATTGAGTTGGTTGATTGACAAACCAAGTATTTGCGAGCTGGTCAGGGCCTGTAAATCGGGTGTCGTTATCGCGTTTAATGCTGCAGGTGTGAGTGAGTTGAGTTGAACTGGTGTTAAAAACTGGATCTGATCTGTACCAAAAGCTTTTATCTGGGCTGTGGTGAGACCAGACAGACTTAAGGATGAAAGTGATTTAATTTGGCTTGAGTTTAATAAGGATAGTTGTGTGCTGTTGATGGCAGATATCGATTGAGAATTTAAGCCGACTAACTGATTGGTTCCAAGTTGAGTCCAGTCTGTGGTGGTGATTGAGCTTATATTTATTGTGCTGAGTGTGTTGAGTTGACTTGTAGTTAAGCCCAGTATTTGAATACTTCCAATTTCCTGTAAGACCGCGCTACTCAAATTAGAGATCACGGAGTCGTTTAGATATGAAAGTTGTTTAGAAGTGAGTGTCTGAAATTGAGAGGAAGTCAACTCAGAAAATGTGAGAGAGCTTAGTTGCGATAATTGAGAGCTACTGAGCTTTGATATTTGGTTGGCGCTAAACGCAGCAAAAGCCGTAGAGGAGAGTTGGGATAGTTGAGCACCTGTTAGCCCAACTATTTGAAAAGACGTTAGCTGTTTGATCTGAGAGGACTTAAGCGTTGAGATGACTGAACTAGAGAGCCCTGATAATTGTGAGCTTGCAATGGCTTGAACCGCTGAGGCAGATAAAATACCGAATTGATCTGAAGACAGGTTGGTTAATAAACCAGCCAACAAACCTGAGGTTTGTTTGGATGTTAGGCTAGCAAAGTTGGTTGTTGTAAGAGACGCGCCTTGAGATAACTCATTGGCCAATAAAGTGTTGAACTGAGCACTTGACAGAGACTGCAACTGTTGAGTGGTGATAACTGCAATTAAAGAGCTTGGTAAGTGGCTTATTTGAGAGGAGCTTAGCGCGCTGATCCCATCACTGGTGATATTTACAAAATCTGCTGTGCTTAAACTTTGCAACTGAGCAGCGGTAAATCCTTGTATTGCAGCAGGAGTCAAATAACCAAATTGAGACGGCAACAGCGAAGCCAACGCATTCGTGGTGATCGTCGCCACAGCTCGCGATGATAGTGAGTTGAGCGCGCCTGAGGTGAGACTAGATAGGCTCCCACTTGGCAAGGAATTAACTATGCTTTGTGACATAGGGTTGGTGCAAAATTAATTATTGGTTATCTAAAGCGCAAAGAGGGACAATAGGTAATTCGGCTTAAGATATAAAACCTTTAATTTAATAATTTATTTTCATTCATATTTCTAATAAAAAATGAAAATTAGTATTAAAGTATTATATATCGTCTCTTAAAGAGTACGGTAATTCATGAACCCGTACCGGTTTATCGTTGATAGTAACGATTGAATTAGATGAATTATCAAAAGTTGTAAGAATACTTGCAAATCCGTAGTGGGTACTCAAATGCAGCGCAGAGCTTACAACCTTACCGCAAGGTTGGGACTTATCGGCTGCGAAAAACAATTCCTCACCTGGGTGCAAGGGAGATTCACTAGAGACAATAAATCCTCTTCTCTTAATGGTCCCTCGAAATTGACTTCTAGCAACCACCTCTTGTCCAGGGTAGCAACCTTTTTTAAAGCTGATTGCGTTCAATGACTCGTAGTTAATCATTTGAGGAATAAAAGACTCAAATGTGGGTAAGCTGATTAAACACACGCCACTTAATACTTCGCTTAACTGCCAATCGTTGGTTGAAATCGAAGGTTCTAAATTTAACGGAGTACCTTTAGACGAGATGCATATAAACCGGGCATATCCACAGGCGGGATAAAGCGTTACCCAGTGATTAAGTGTGTTTCCTTTGTTTTCTGTGAAGTGTGACCAATGATCATTTCTAACGCCTTTTGGCACGTTCAAATCGCCAATAAACCCATGTAATTCATACTGCTCACATGCATCGGTAACTTTGACTTTTGAGCGAAGAATAAACATGGACAACCGTTTGACGGTTTGTAAAACTAAATCCGCACTCGTTATCAATAGTACTTCACTCTTTAATGTCTGAACGGCTATAAAACTTGCTTGAATTCGACCTTTTGCGTTACAGAATGCACAAAAATTAGCTTGATCTTCTTTAAAATTAACAAAGTCTTGTGAAAGCTGGTTATGTAAAAAAGACAAGGCGTCTTCACCTTCGACTTTAATAATGCCGTAGTCACTCAGTCGAGCAGAGCCCGCCGATAGTTGGGGTAGTTCAGTTGTATCTATCAAAGTAGGGAGTATTAGAAATTCGGTTTAATTTTCATTTGGCCAAGTTTACATTATGATAGATAACCGACTTTTAGACTCATCGTAAGGATTTAAGTTTTGTTTCGTTTCTTAAAGATCTCACTCCTATCACTGCTGATTTTCATGACATACGCTATGGGACAGCTTTTTTGGTGGGTTTTTATGCCCCTAAATTTAAATGCTCCCACTGTGGACATTTCCATAGAGCCTGGAACCCCGGTTAGGCAGATTGCTTTAGATATTGTTAGCTCGGGTGTAGACATACCAAGTTACGCTCTTTATTTGATATTTCGCTTTAGCGGACAATCTAAACAAATTAAGGCCGGTAGTTATGAACTTGTCACCAATGAAACGGGTTTGGATTTGATTCAAAAGCTGATTAGGGGGCAGGAAAATTTAAGGGCAATTACCCTAGTCGAGGGATGGAATATGAGGCAATTCAGGGCACAAATTGAAAAATCTGATGGATTGCGCCATGAAACCACCAAAATGACAGATCAAGAAATTATGACCATGCTTGGATTTTCAGAATTACCAGCGGAGGGACATTTTTACCCAGATACCTACACCTACGGCAAAGGGACTTCTGATAAAAACATACTAAAAAGAGCTTTCAAAGCAATGAATCGGCATTTAAACTCAATCTGGCAAGAGCGATCATCAAAGACTGTCCTTAATTCACCTGAGGAAGCCCTAATTTTGGCTAGTATTGTTGAGAAAGAAACGGGGCTTTCCAGTGATAGGCCTATGATAGCAAGTGTCTTCACCAACAGGCTTGAGTTGGGGATGTTGTTACAAACCGATCCAACCGTGATATACGGATTAGGAGCTAATTTTGATGGAAATTTGCACAGAAGTGATCTTAGAATGGACCATCCCTGGAACACCTATGTTCACACCGGTCTTCCACCAACCCCAATAGCAATGCCTGGGAAAGCAGCTTTGCGTGCTGCTGTGAACCCGGCGAAAAGTAAGGCGCTTTATTTTGTGGCTAAAGGTGACGGGAGTAGCGAATTTTCAAATACGTTGGAGGAGCATAATGCTGCGGTCCACAAATATCAAATCATCCGAGCAAAAGATTACACAAGTTTGCCAAATCAAAAATAAAAATGATTAACACGTTGAGCGGGATTTTTATCAGTTTTGAGGGGATTGATGGTGCCGGTAAATCCACCCACATTCAAGCATTAGCCGATCAATTTAAGCTCAATGGCAGGGAGGTCACCTTAACACGAGAGCCGGGTGGGACCGAGCTTGCGGAGAAACTTAGGATAATGGTTCTTAACGATCCAATGGATGCTTTGACAGAATCCTTACTTGTTTTTGCCGCGAGAAGGGATCATATAAATAGAGTGATCATGCCTGCTCTTAATGAGGGCAGGGTGGTGCTCTGCGATCGATTCACTGATGCAACTTTTGCTTATCAAGGGGGAGGGCGGGGTTTTGATTTAAATATCCTTGAACAATTAGAGAAATGGGTCCAAACAGATCAGAAAAAATTTGTAGAGCCTGATTTGACCCTTTGGTTTGCGTTAGAGCCTGAGATTGCAGCACAGCGTTTGGCATCTGCTAGAGTTGCGGACAGGTTTGAGTCCCAGCCAGTGCAGTTTTTCTCCCAGGTTCACGCCGCTTATCAGCAAAGGGCCGAACAATCTCCTAAGCGTTTTATCCGTATTGATGCAAATCAGTCTCGTGATAATGTATGGTCGCAAATAGTTCAATGTATGAAACAAAAAGCGTTATTCGACAAAACGTTCTAAAAAAAATCCATAGGTAGTTAATGACTAATATACAAAGCAATATTGCGCCTTGGATTAGCGCTCAAGTGCAGCACTTATTTGAGAAAAAGGGACATGCATGGTTATTCCAAGGTCCCTCTGGATTGGGGCAGTATCAGCTGGCAATTGAGATGAGCAAAGCATGGCTTTGTTTACAGCCTAAAGACGGTAAAGCTTGTAATATTTGTCAAAGTTGTCACTTGGTCGAGGTCCGCACTCACCCAGATCTGTATGTATTAATGCCTGAGGTTCAGATGTTAGATTTTGAGTGGCCTTTGAGTGAGAAGGCACAAAAAGAAATAGACGATAAAGATCGCAAGCCAAGTAGGGAGATTCGAGTTGAGGCGGTTAGAGATATGGTTGAATTTACTCAACGCACCTCTTCAGGTTCGCAGGATAAGGTGGTATTGATTTATCCGGCGGAAAAATTGAATCTTTATGCCTCTAACATGATACTCAAGACCCTTGAAGAACCTGCTGGCAATACTCGGTTTATTCTTTCAAGTGAAGCCTCTCATCAGTTGTTGCCGACGATTAGAAGTCGTTGTCAAACGCATACCATGATCTGGCCGACTGAGAGCGCAGCGATTAAGTGGTTAGTTGAAAACGGGATTGAACAAAGCGAAGCACCAACTCTTTTAAAGGCCTCAGGCGGGAGACCCGATGATGCTCTTAATTTGGCATCTTTAGGTATAGATGATCAATTATGGAATTCAATTCCAAAAGCTATTTTTAAAGGAAATATGTCTTCTTTAGAAGGCTTAACGCCGACAGAAGTCATAAAAATATTTCAAAAACTTTGTTGCGATTTAATTGCACATCAACTTCGTGCCAATACTCGTTACTTTGATGAGTCTACGCTTCCTAATGCTAACAACATGATTGCTTTGTCGAATTGGTTTAAGGAACTATGCAAAGAGTCTAAAACCTCTGAACATCCTTTTAATGCTGGTTTGATGATTGAGAGTTTATGTATCCAGGCTGAAAAAGCTATGAGAGACTAGCTTTAGACAATCCCAAGTCACACAACCACACAACCACACAACCACAAAGACACAAAGACACAAAGACACACAGACACACAGACACACAGACACACAGCCAAACACCTACACCTAGCCATTATGTTTACTGACTCTCACTGCCATTTAAATTATCCTGAACTAAGTTCAAACATGCCCGCTATCAGGCTTGCCATGCAAGAGTCAAAAGTAACAAGAGCGCTCATCATAAGCACTAAAATGGAGACCTTTGATGATGTGCATGCGCTCGCCATGGAGTACGATAATTTTTGGTGTACTGTTGGTGTTCATCCTGACGAGGAGGGTGTTTTAGAGCCCTCCTATGATGATTTACTTTCCTTATCCAAACGACCACGAGTAGTAGGTATTGGAGAAACGGGTCTGGATTACTACAGGATGGGCGATCGCGGCGACTCGGAAATGGAGTGGCAACGCGAGAGGTTTAGAAAGCACATAAGAGTCGCTAGAGCCTGTGGCTTACCCCTAGTGATTCACACACGCAATGCTTCTGAGGATACTTTAAGAATATTGGAGGAGGAGGGAGAGAACGGCTCGGTAGGAAGTGTTGGTGGAGTTTTTCACTGCTTTACTGAAAATGAGTATGTTGCAAAAAAAGCAATGGAGTTGGGGTTTTATATCTCATTTTCTGGGATTGTTACTTTTAAGAATGCCAAAGATCTAAAAGAGATTGCCACCTGGATACCATTAGATCGTCTTCTCATTGAAACGGATAGTCCTTATTTGGCACCTATGCCGCATAGAGGTAAAACCAACTCACCGGCCTTAGTCCATTTTGTTGCAAAACATATTGCTGAGCTGAGAGGTATAACCATTGATGAAGTAGCTTTAGCAAGTAGCCATAATTTTGAGAAACTATTTAAGGGAATAAATAAATGACAAGCAACACGTTCAGATTCCTCAGATTTTGTTGTTCAAGTTTTTCCTGTTTCTTCTTTGTTTTCACAGTATTGTTTAATCAGCCCAGCAACGCAGGGTCATTTGATGATTTTTTTGGATCAATAGGAATAGACAATTCTCAGGTTATCAAAAGCTTACTAAACAAAGGTTTTGATCCCAACACACCTAATGAGGCTGGAGAAACACCTTTGATATTGGCCGTAAATAGCGGTTCTATAAATGTTGTTAAAGTACTATCCTCAGCAAAAGGTATAGATCTCGATCGAACCAATCTCAATGATGAAACCCCGTTGATGCTAGCTGCGATAAGTAATAAGTTAGAGATTGCCAGAATTCTTATCTCAAAAGGTTCCTCAGTTAATAAAACTGGTTGGACCCCCCTTCATTACGCGGCATCAAGCGGTCATGTGGAAATGATGAAATTATTACTTGATAAAAGCGCTTACATTGACGCTGCCTCTCCAAACGGTACCACGCCTCTAATGATGGCCTCCCGGTACGGCACCGATAGGGCTGCTAAGTACTTAGTTCAAGAAGGTGCTGATCTGAGTTTAAAAAATAATCTTGACTTAACTGCAATTGATTTTGCCCAAATGAAAGGCGCCAATACCTTAGTCTCTTTTTTGAGCAGTGAATCCGCTAAACGTATCTCAAACCCGAGGTAAGTTCACCCGGTTGATCTTTATGACGAGTTTGTATTTACTAATTTTGTATTTAACATAATATACATCGTATAAAGTATTAAAAATATAAACTGATCCAGTTCTGCTTAGTGAGCTAACTACAATGGATCCGTTCTTACTTACAACCGCAATCTACAAACTAACAATACCCAAATAATATGAAAAGTAAGTTCCTCAACATAAACCTCATCATCTTAATTTTGTGTCAGGGACTTTTTCTAACAAACAACGTCACTTTCATTGCAGTAAACGGCCTAGTTGGACTCTCACTTGCACCATCTGCTTGGCTTGCAACATTACCCGTTATGGGATATGTCATTGGAGGCGCACTCTCAACCCCTTTGGTTTCAAAGGCGCAAGCCAAGTTCGGACGGAAAAAATGTTTTCAAATAGGACTTTTAGTTGCCTTATTTTCCGCCCTTATTTGTGCGTACGCTGCTTGGAGTAAAAATTTTGAACTCTTGATTACAGGCACTTTGATCGCTGGTTTTTATAGCGCTAATGGCCAGTTGTACCGATTCGCTGCTGCTGAGGTTTGTTCCAAAGAGTTTCGAGAAAAAGCCGTATCATGGGTTTTGGCTGGCGGTCTTATGGGGGCAATCATTGGTCCAAATTTAGCGGCCTGGACACAGCATGTTTTTGAAACACCATTTTTAGGAGCATACCTAGCCCTAAGCCTGGTGGGTACGCTTGGACTTCTACTCATGAACTTCATTAAATTTCCCATAGATGAAGTCAAACTTAATGTGGAAATGACGAATAGATCGACCTTTGAGCTCATTACACAACCTATTTTTATGGTGTCCGTCGTCTGCGCCGCGCTTGGCTATGGGGTCATGAATCTGCTTATGGCTGCAACTCCTTTGGCCATGAAAATATGTAGCCTACCGTTTTCAGATACAGCCCTCGTTTTAGAGTGGCATGTTATCGGCATGTTCGGACCGGGATTCTTTACGGGTTCACTTATCAAGCGTTACGGCAAATACAAAGTCATGTGCACGGGGGTATTCCTAAATCTATTGTGCGTTGTGATTGCTTTATCAGGGGCTGATTTAAACCATTTTTTAGCAGCTCTTTTTTGCTTAGGTGTTGGCTGGAACTTTCTCTTTACTGGTGCAACCACACTGGCTATGACAACGTACAAGCCAGAGGAGAAAAATAAGGCTCAAGGGGCAATTAATTTCTTCGTGTTCTCAACAATGGCAACAACCTCATTTGGCTCTGGTGCACTCATTACCACTCAAGGGTGGAGCTTGCTCAATCTATCCTCTTTAGTTTTCACACTCATTATTGCAGTGACTCTTTTTTGGTGGAGATTTCGATACTCAAAGTACGTAATTTGAACCATCAAGCTCCGGATTGGTTAAAGTTGTGGTGGATGTTAAGAAGGGCCTTTTTTAAGTCTCGTATAGGCTCACTCCAATCTCCAACTGTAAGCTGCCTAAATAATGTAACGCTCGGGTACCAATAACTTTTCTCTGTTCCAAGCATCCAGCGCCAATCCGGTGAAAAAGGCAACAACACAAGTGTGGGTTTGCCCAGGGCACCAGAAAAATGTGCAGTCGAATTATCAACTGTAATGACAATGTCGCAGGAGTCTATCAAGCTCACAAATCCGTCTATATCCTCAAAGATATTCACATCAGTCGTCATCAAGCTGCCAGTTTGGTTTAATGTTTGTGCTGTTAAAGCGTCAAAATCATCAGTTGGATACTGAAGATTTACAAAAAATATTCCAGTAGTTTTCAATTCAGACAATAAAAAATCAAGCTCCAAACTACGCTCAGGCCCGTTCTTCGGATTGATTGACTTCCAACTTATTCCGCAAATTAACGGCTTAATGAACTTATGTGTTGAACTCGTTATAAGGGAATTAAGTTTATTTTGTAATTGCAGAGATATAGCTTCACTTCGCGTTCGGTCTACAAATATGTATTCTGGTTTCAGTGCCTTTACAGCCGGCACATCCATCTGCAAAGCGCGACACAGACTACCGATGGGCAAATGTTCGTCATAAAGACTTTCACTGACCTCTTCTTCCTTGCTGTAGAAAATAATTCCTGGGAAAGATCTTTCAAATAAAGGGATCAAGCGGGTATCTACTTTGATACTCAATGTTTTTACGCGCTTTTGTAGAGCAGTGAATATACTCGCAAACATGACCTCATCACCTATCCCCTGCTCTGACCAAACTAGCAATCGAACATTTAAACTAAGGTCTTTTAAAATTGGTTTTTGTGTACGTAAGGGCAGAGGATTAAACTCATCGTCAAGGAGTCGATTTTCGTAATGCGGCCAAGCAGCTAGTAACTTACCCTCAAGCAGTAAAACCATCGCCTTATTTACAAGCGCTTTTGAATTATTGAAGTCCAAACTGAGTGCTTTATCAAAATACTTTAGAGCGCCACTTAAATCAAGTGTCTTTTGTAATACCACACCTTTATTGACAAGAGCGTCAACATGAGACGGATTCAACTGTAATGCCTTATCATAAGAGGCGAGTGCAAAAGAAAAATTATTTAACTCTTTGTAAACATTGCCTAAATTGTTATGAGCATCTGCATATAAGGGATTGATCCGCAGGCAATACTGATAATTTTTAATAGCAAGGTCTACTTGCTTAAGTTCTTTATATAAATTCGCTTTGTTGTAATACGCTTGAACATGGCTTGGAGCAAGACTAACAGCGCAGTTGTAATCTTGTAAAGATGATTGCGGGTTACCGCTCTTTTGGTATACATTGCCCCTGTTGTTATAAAAATCAGGGTTTGTTTTTAAAAGCGATATCGCTATTTCGTAGCTACTTAAACTTTCCTCAAAACGGTTCATTCTTTGAAGCGCATTTCCCAGGTTGCAGTAGGTTATGGCTTGGTGGGGATTAACATGAATTGCAAAATTAAATTGATCTACTGCTTCACTGTAAGAGCCTATTTCTTGCAATAAATTTCCAAAATTGTTGTACACATCAAATGTGTAGGTCACATTTGGGATATTTAATAGGGATGCATAAATAGATTTTGATTCTGAAAGCAATCCCATTTCTTTTAAAGTGATTGCTTTATTTAAAAGTGCATCAATGTGGTTCGGGTTACGTTTTAAAGTTTCATCATAAGAGCTGAGAGCTTCTTGAAAGCGGTTTAGCTTTTGCAGAGCTATGCCTTTATTGAAGTACGACTGAATATAGTTTTTATCTATTTTATTTATACGAGAGTAAAGATCAATCGCTTTTTCAAAATTCTCCATTTGTTGAAAAAGGTTAGCCATATTGTTAAGAGCGTCTAAATATGTGCTGTCAAGTTTTAGCGCTTTCTCATACATCTTCAGCGCAAGGGCGGTATCTCCTACTTTGGCCAACACAAACCCATAATTATTAAAAACTTTAGGATTTTTTTTCTGAAGCGATAAAGCTTGTGAAAAATTAAATAGTGCTAAATCGTATCTGTTTAAATTGGCATAGCAGGTTGCCAACAATTGAAGAGCATCAAAGTGCTGTGGTTTGATTGTTAATAATTCTTGGTAACAATTTATTGCAAGTTCAAACTGATTGGATTGTTGAAGAGTTAAAGCTTCATTAAAAAGTAAATCAATTCTAGAATCTGTTGGCATGTGAGATTTTTTTGCTCAATATTGCTCGGTCTTTTAAAAGATAAGTGAAGGTGTATTTAATGACTACCGTGTTCGTG
>Ga0164297_10003730_pt1 | contig 14027 bp, 12 predicted proteins | sample GEODES058metaG_FD_113539 | JGI IMG/M metagenome (GOLD analysis project Ga0164297, IMG submission 113539) | Dystrophic lake water microbial communities from Trout Bog Lake, Wisconsin, USA - GEODES058 metaG | ecosystem: Environmental > Aquatic > Freshwater > Lake | place: USA: Trout Bog Lake... | reverse complement strand
TGCGCGCACAGCTTGACGACGGGCCAGACGTGCAAGGTGCGCTCACACACGCCCCTCAAACTCGCGGCGCGTGCACGGGAGAGCGTGTTTGGCAGGCAGCTGCAGTGGATAGTGTTGCCACCCCGCCACGCGCACCACACGCTGACCTCAACGCGCCCCCTTGCGTAGACGCCGAAGCACCCCTGTCTATAGTACGCGAGGAGGAGACACGTAGCGCGGCCCCGCAGCTGTGGCCGCAGGTGGAGGCTGAGCAGCAGCGCACTGCGGTGCAGAGCTTCCTGTACCCTGCGGCGGAGGAGTTGCCTGACGACGTGCAGATGACGATATGGGACCACCTGGAGGAGCTACGAGAGCGGGCAGCAGTCAGCGCCGGCGCGGTGGGTCTCCTAGTGCTCACGTCCTTCTGCTTCGCCAAGGACCTGGTCCTCTTCCTGGAGCGCCCCGTGGCGGACCAGGGCGTGCGCTTCCTGCAGCTCGCGCCCGGGGAGTACTTCTTCACAACCGTCAAGGTGGCAGGCTACACGGGCCTTCTCCTGGGCGCTCCAGTGGTACTGTATGAGGTCATTGCCTTTGTCTTGCCCGGCCTCACGCGCTCGGAGCGCAAATTCCTGGGACCCATCGTGCTGGGCAGCTCCGTTCTCTTCTACGCCGGCCTCGCGTTCTCATACAACATCCTCGCACCCGCGGCGCTCAAGTTCTTCGTCTCCTACGCCGATACAGCCGTCGAGTCCCTGTGGAGCATCGACCAGTACTTCGAGTTCCTCCTCGTCCTGATGCTCTCTACCGGCCTCTCATTCCAGGTGCCCGTCATCCAGATGCTGCTGGGCAGCACCGGCCTCATCAACGCCACGCAGATGTTTAGTGCCTGGCGCTACGTCGTCGTGGGCGCCACGGTTGCGGCGGCGGTGCTGACGCCCAGCACGGACCCGTTCACGCAGATGCTGCTGGCCACCCCGCTGATGGGCCTCTACATGGGTGGCGCATCAGTCGTGGCCCTGCAAGAGAAGGCCCGCGGGGAGGGACCTTGGGCATCTACATGAGACTCGTAGACAACCGTGAAGTCAACACACACATATCATCCATCCGCAACTTCACGACATGAGTCCAACCCGCGCAGCAGCTGCCGGCGCTTGCTCTCCTGGCCTCAACGTGCGTTGACGTCCGTCACGGCGCAAGAGCAGCAGTGGCGCATCGAGTGCAGCCAGCGATGAGCCCGCACTAGGCAGTGGCTCAGCGTCTGGGTGCTGGCGCATCCACGCCTTTTCACCATCCTCTGCCATTTTGAGCACTGCTTTGAAGGCCTCCTCGCAGCCTGAGGCGTCCAACACGCACGCAGCTGACATCTTAACGCGCCGTCCGGTAAGTGCACCCATGCGCGAGCGCGTCAGAGCAAGCACCACAGGGACGCTGGTCTGCCGTGCAGCGGCCAGCAGGTCGTCCACTGCCTCATCCAGACCTCCAGGCGCGGTGATCTGCTCCACATTGGGCGCCACGACGAGCGCCTTGGCGCGCCGGGTGCGTAGCGCCTTGGAGCATTCACGCAGGCCGAACACCAGGCGCTGCCTCGCCTTCGCTTTCAGCGGCTCTCGCGCCCGCAAGCGCGCCTGCAGCTCCAGCAGACGTGTAAGGAGAGCAGTAGTGGCGCCATTCAGCTCGGGGGTGACAACTTGGCGGCCGTAGCGGCATTGGGTGCTTCGCTGAGCTTGCTGTGTCTGCGTCTGTGGCTCAGTTCTGCTATCAGCCGGCACCCCGCCACCATTCGCTTGATTAAAAGCGCTCTGCTCTCGTAGTGCCTGCGCAGCGGCGGCGCGGACGTGCCTTGAGTGTGACTTACCCCGCATGTGCTGGTCCAACACCAGCGCGGTGCCACACTGGACGCCGCACAACGCACACGCAGTCGCTGCTGGACCGGGAGCGCCGTAGGTACGACCACCGAATGGCACGAATGGCGCAGCATCAACACGAAGTCCTCCAACAGCAGCAAGGCCAGCACTGTCAGCAGCATCATGGTCCACCACCGCAGCTGCACTGTGCTCTGACTCTATCCTGTGTGCATCCCCCGACAATACGGAGGCTGCATCATCGTCGCCGTCAGCGTCGCTCCACGAGGTGCTGCTGCTGGACCCCTCCTCATCTCCGCTGCCCGTCTCGTCCTCGTCGTGTGCCTCCACCGGCAGCATGTGGACGCGCACTTGGCCGTCTGAACAGGTCTCCAGACTGATGTACACATGGTCCCGGGCCACGTGCAACACAATATCATCACCCTGTTCTTCCTCTTCTACCCGCTGCTGCACGCCGTCGCCGCCATCCACTGCTGCTGCGTCGCCACCGTCTTTCAAGTAGGCAAGGCCAACTGCTGCGCGGGCAGCATCCTTGGCAGAGCGCTCCCGCAAGATGATCTTTTTCAGAGTGCTCACCCGCTTCTTCTTGCCAGATGCGCGCTCCTTGCCACGCCGCACAATGACGGCTTGCCCGCTGGCGGTGTTCGGGTTCAGCATGAGCTGGCCACCCATTTTGGGGCGCGATGTGAAGCCAGCAGCAACTGGCTTCTCGCGCAAGCCTCCACCGGCCCCGGCAGATGTGCGCGCCGCCGTCGCCGCCGCCGCCTTGACGTGCAGGAACAGCGAGTTGGATGTCGCTGCCTGAGCCGGTGTGGGGCCCAAGCCCTGCGGTAGCGCAAGCGCGTGTCAGGTCCGATGGAAATGAAGCCCCATGTGATGCGCTCACGACGCGTTGCAGGGGGATCAGATCTCTGTTCTTGTTGTGTATGTGAGTCACCATTGCCGATGCTGGCCACCAGGTGCATGCAAGGCCCGGCGAATAAGCACCAGACGGGCTGCTCACAAGCCGACTGCCGCAGCAGGGTGACAAGAGCCGCCCGGCAACAGCCGGCTTGCGGCTGCACATCGTCTGGGAGCTTCCGGGTCTCGCGATGCACATGGGGCCGGAGAATGCACCCGGCGTCTGCAGTATCTGTTTCTCTTTATGGTGTGCTTTGAGCCATCATCATTTCCCCCTGCGTTGCACGCGCGCACACACGCGCGTTCGCACGCCCTCCAGAACTGCTCTGAGCTGAGCGAATGTGTGATGAAGAGGGCACGAACCATGAGGTCGGCAAGCATCAGGGGCGCTCGATTGGTAGTTCCTTGGCTAGGCTGCCCTGACGCTCTTGCGCCACTTGCTTTAGCGGCAGCAACCGCGGCAGGATCCGCACTGTTAACACCGTAATGGGACGCGTCCACATGGTCTTGCAGATGTGCGTACGCCTTGAAAAGGCGGCCACAGGACAGGCAGCGCACGCGCCCGGTTGTTTCCATGGGGCTTTTTCGCGCCTCTGCGAACGGTGGCCTTTGTACAGGTGCGACGCTTACATGGGACGCCGCCGCAGCTGCTTGCGGCTCAGCAGCACGAGGCGCTACCACCGCCTGCGCCCATGACACTGGCTGGCCCTTTTGCAGCACACGGACGCCCGCCGCCGGTGGGACTTTGCCTGCGGAAGCAGATGTGTCCATACGCGCGCCTCCAGAAGGCAATGCCTGCGTACTGAGGCTGGTGATGGACGCAGGTCGTACACTAATGGGCTGAGGAGCAGACGGTGGTGGTCGTGCTGCCGCTTGCATGCTGGCCGCATGCGCCCGACCGCGGTCCTCCTCCTCCTGGCGTAGAATAGTGCGCAGAGGCGCTAAAGTTCGCGACGCCTGGACGGCGGAAGAGGCGCCCCAAGCAGGAGCTCTAGGCGGCAATGATGGTGATGGCGCCGCCACGTCTTTGCCAGGTTGGCCACCAGGTGCAGACAAAGTGAGTGCCCGCAGTGTGCGAGAAGCGCTGCCAGCGCTGAGGCCGACCTCCATATGGTCATCAAGAACAAGAAGGCTGGGCCAAAGGTTTCTTTCTCGCCACGAGACCGCAGCAAGCTGCGCGTCTGGCGACAAGCCGAGCACGAACTTGGACCAGGTCAATTGAAGCGTGTCTTTGTGAACAAACAAGCGGCTGTCAACAGCGACCACCAGGTCACGGCAGTGTGCTGCGTAGTCCACGAGCCAGGAAGCTGCCTGTGGTGAGTAAGACCATTGGAAGCACTGCGCGTCGAAGAGTGAGTGGGCACGAAGTAGGAGAGACGAACACCGGCCGCGGCGATAGAGCACACACACACCACGTACCTCCTCTTGGCTTGCTTCCACAATGCGACAAGAAGTCAATCTGCTTCCCTGCTCGCCAGAGCAGTGCACAACGCGTGTCAGTCGATCAACGATAGAGTCTGACGCAGTTTCGTGTGCCTCGCCTTGAGGTTCAAGCTCACTGCAGGCTGGCTGGAACCCATTGCAAGCACGCCGCAGCTGGCCAAGCAGTCCACGACCAGCGCGGCACGGTGCAGCCGCACATCTTCAGAGCCGCCATGTGCCGGCAGCAGCAGCGGCGCCACGCGGGCGGCGATGTCGAGCGTGGGCACCCACCCAACGCCAGTGTTGTGAGAGGGCTGCATCGCTGGAGACGGGCTGCATGTGAGTGGCTGCAGCCCTTGCGCGCTGGCTCAGCTGGCGCAGCGATGCATCGAAGCGCGGAGGGAGTCGTCGTGAATCTACGAGTGACGTGGATTCGAAGGCAGCAAAGAATACCGATTTCACTGCGCTACGTAATTTGGATTGAGCGCCAGCACGCGGCGGTCGATGCGCGCCCGCTGGCGCTGCGCCTCCGGCAGCGCGTCAAGCTCCTCAGGGCTGGGCTCCTGCAGCACAAGGAGTGTGCCATCGCGGCGCACCAAGTGCGCGATGATCGTCTTCACCAGCTTGTACTCTGCCGCCAGCTCCTGCACGCTCCCGAACTGCCCGCTGCTGCTCTGCTGGTCCAGGTACCAGCGCACGAGGTCAGCCTGGGGCAGTCCGGCCAGCGCATTCTCATCCGTCCCCTCCGCGCCAGCCTGCTCAGCCGCCGCAGAGGCCTCCGACAGGCGCAGCGCAAGGGCGTGCTTGACGCGCTGGAACTTGTCGTAGGGCACTGTCACAACAGCAGCGGCGCCATCACCAGCTGGCTCAGCATCAGCACCTGCAGCACCCCCATCGGCCGTGGGCGCATCGCCATCGCCGCCTTCGGCCGCCTGCGCCGCCGGCTGGTCACCGCCAGCAGCAGCAGCGTCGTCGCCCTCAGCGGCGCGTGCGTTCCTCCGCAGAATTGGCGGCAGGTCCTCCTCCTCCGCCTCCCCCTCTAGGTAGCCGCCCTCGTCCGCCGCCTCGTCCATGGCGCCATCCAGCGTCACATCCCGCGCCTCCACCGCAATGATGCTGCTGCTAATCAACCGCCGAGCCTCAGCCACGTGCCGGGGACGCACGCATTGGTCACCGTGCAATCGGGCCAGAGCCTCGCTGAGGCGGACGAGCGCCTCGAGCTGGCGCACCGTGATGCGGTAGCAGCTACTGCTTCCCGGCTGGCTGTCGTTGCGGCGCAGACGCACATAGCTGCGCACCAGCTCCGCGTGCGATTGAGGCGTGATGGCAGGCTTCAGTGTGCGTGCCCATCGGATGTATCGCTGCAGCTGCGCCGCGCTGTACGCAGGCTGCAGCGCAGCCTCTCGGCGCTGGTGCACGTTCACGATGTGGCGTGCGATGCGAGCGTCCTCCACATCGTCGGGCTCGTCCAGCATGATGTGCAGCAGGTCAAAGCGGCTCAGAATCGCCGGCGGCATCATGACATTCGCCTTGAGGCTTTTGCTGCGGTCGTACCGGCCGCCGGCTGGGTTGGCGGCTGCGAGGATGCTCGTCCGCGCGTTCAATGTGGCGCTGATGCCGGCCTTCGCAATGCTAATGGTTTGCTGTTCCATAGCTTCGTGAATGGCCACCTGGTCCTTGGGGTCCATCTTGTCGAACTCGTCAATGCAGCAAATGCCGTTGTCTGCAAGCATCAGCGCGCCCGCCTCGATGCAGAACTCGCCCGTCTCCGAGTCCTTGGCCACTGTCGCTGTCAGGCCCGCGGCGGAGCTGCTCTTGCCTGAGGTGTACACCGCGCGCGGCAGGAATGCGGCCACGTACTTCAGGAACTGGCTCTTCGCACATGACGGGTCGCCCACGATGGCGACGTTGATATCCCCTCTCAAGCTAATACCCTCATGCGTGGTTTTGTGCACACCTCCAAACAGCATGAGCAGCACTGCGCGCTTCACATCCGCGTGCCCGAACACCGCGGGCGCGACTGAGGACACGAGCTTGGCGTACAGATCCGGGTCGCGACGCATGCGGTCCACTTCATCCGCCTCCTCTTCAGTCAGGCCAGCCTCCCCACCATGCGCTGTTGCGTCCACATCGTCCCGGATGTTGGCACCCCAGAAGGACGATGACGACTGCGCGCCAGCTCCGGGCCGCGCCACCACGGAGTGCGCGACGAACACCATGCGGTAGTGCAGCTCCTTCACGCCCTGGCTGCGCAACCCACTGACGCCCTCCGACATCGCAGCCGCAGCGGCGCCCCGCCCACCGCCGCCACCGCCCTGCGCATGCTTCTCCACGCGCTCGCCCGCCATGTTGGCTGGCGCGGCGTCAGGCACGACAAGAAGGGCGCCGGTGAAGATGCACTTGTCGCCTGCCCGGGCGCTCTCCACGGCCTCGTGCCTGAGAATGACGTCCATGCTCCGCGGCAGGCATCCCGCGGGCACCTCGTCCGCGTTCTCCTGCACGCGCACTCTCTGCCAGTCCACGAACTTGGAGCCGTCGCGGGAGAGGCGCCAGCCGGAGCGGTTGCCGCAGGTGACCACAGGGCACACGGTAGGCGTGGTATACCTGCACTGCTGCTCCACGTCGCGCACTTCCGTGCCGCAGGCTGCGCAGAAGAAGGTGCCGAAGAGGAGCTCCGGGCGCACCTCGCTCGTGCGCGTCACGGTGCCGGAGAAGCTGACCATTTGGCCAACCTTGGAAGTGCGGAGCTCACGCAGTTGGTGCACTCGCGGCAGGTTGACGAAGGCGACGAAGAACTCCTTCTTGCCGCTGTCCTCCAGCGTGTACTCCGGGTAGTGAGACGTCACGAAGTTCTGGAAGGCGGAGCAAGACACACGCGGGGGCGTTCAGAGCTGGCTCGCCTGGAGGCGGGAAAGATGTCTCCTGGAGAGAGAGAGCGCACAAAGCACGCTGCTCCACAGGCCCCGCAGCCAGCGCGCACCTGCACAGCCTTGCGGAGGAAAGTCTCGAAGCGGTAGTACTGCGCGCACACGTACTCGTGCGCGAACACGTCCTCGAACCTGGGGGGCGTGTCGTGCGTGTTCGCGTCAGTGAGACTGGGTGCCCCGCATCTACGCCTATCCCCGCGCGCTGCTGCGCGCCACGCCAGCTGCTGCGCAGGTGGCCAGCGGTGGGGCACGCACTGCACGAGGTGGTTGAAGTCCACGAACAGAGTGGTGCGGTCAGCCTCCTTGAGCTCCCGCAGAGCCCGCACATACGTGGGCTCCCCCTGGCTGCTGGGCAGCCCGTCTGCCGCGGCGGTGTCGTCGTCGCGGAACTCTTCCAGGAAGTTGAGGAAGAAGCGCTGCACGTACGCGCCCTGCGCCTCGGTGCCCATGCCGATGCCCTCTTGGGTGCCGACAGCTGCCGCCATGCTTTCAAGGCTTGCCCTGGCGACGGCGCGTGTGCAGCACCGCGCAACGCACTCGTGCCTGAGGAGGACGCGTCTTGGGAGCGGCGCCTTGTGAAGGCTCGAAGGGTAGATTACGGCCTCGAGTGCCCACTCAACCCGTCGCAAGTTCCCTTAGAACCATGCGGCCGAAGTGGCGCAAGAAGCGTATGCGCCGTCTGAAGCGCAAGCGCCGGAAGATGCGCCAGCGCAGCAAGTAGACACTAGACCTAGGCGACTGTGGAGCCCGCGCACTAGCTGGCCGGCTGCCCACCCTTTAGAGCACGTTTAGACAACTTTTAGCCCTTTAGCAAGACAAACGACGACATGCGCAAGCTCAAGTACCACGAGCGCAAGCTCCTCAAGAAAGTGGACTTCCTTCAGGTGCGCCGTGTCTAGTGTGCTTATTGGGTGAGCGCTGCGCCGCTAGCCCCAGCGGCTGCGTGCGTGCGGGCCGACTCGCTGCGTGCCTGTGGGCTGCGGAGGAGGCACACCTGTGGGCGGCTTCAGGCGGTGGCGAGCACAGGCGGCCTGAGCAACCCTAGGGGGAGTGGATCACAAGCCTGTCCCGGCTTGCGCCGCGCGCGCGTCCTCTCTGCAGTTTGTGCGTCGCTGACCGCCGCACGTGTCACTGCGCAGTGGAAGAAGGAGCACAACCTGCGCGAGGTGCAGACCATGAGGCGGTATCACATTCAAGACCGGGACGACTACAAGAAATACAACAAGCTGTGCGGCCTCGTCACCAAACTGGTGCGCGCTCGACCCGGATGCTGCCAGGCGCTGGCCGGGGCTGTACTCTTTCGAAGCCTGGGCTCGTCACCACAACTCATTTCTCTGACACGCACGTATGTGTCTCCCCTCAAGGTGGCGGTGCTTCGCAAGATGGACCCTGCGGACGCGACCCGTCTGGCGGTGACTCAGTCACTGCTGGAGAAGCTGTACGCTGCGGGCGCCATCCCCAGCGCCCGTGGCTCTCTCGCCCTGTGCGACAAGCTGTCCACCAGCAGCTTCTGTCGCCGCCGCCTCGCGGTCGTCCTGGTGCGCCTCAAGATGGCGGAGACGCTGGCTGAGGCCGCTACGTTTGTGGAGCAGGGCCACGTGCGGGTGGGGCCGGACACTGTGACGGACCCTGCGTTCCTGGTCACTCGCGCCGCCGAGGATTTCGTGACGTGGGCGGACACGTCCACCATCAGACGCAAGGTGCAGCAGTACAACGACGCACTCGACGACTTTGACCTGCTCAACGCGTGATCTGGTGGTGGCCTTGTTTGAGCCCGCCGATTTTCAGTTTTACGACCTGCGTGTTTGTGTAATGCAGACGCACAGGCGGACGCCTCTTTGGCATTTGAACCAGCACATGCGTCTTTATCTGTCACCTCTCCAGCACCCCGTTCATAGGTCGTCGTAGCTGACGATTCGCCTATTTGCCTCTGGTGCAGGGGCCGCCGAGGCAGGCTGCGCGCCACCCACATTATAAAACGAATCCACATCATGGTGTTGCCCAATTCGTGGCGGCCCCGATGCGTCAGCCCCGGCGCCTGTGGGTGCCCCCCAAGCTGCCTCATACAGTGCGGCACCATCGACGCCTATCGGTGCGCGGTCAGGGCCCCCGTCCTGCGCTGTCGCCGCAACCACAAGCACCGGCTGCTCACACACCAGCACTGCAGCGCCGATGCCATCCTCGAAGGCCTGTGACGCCTCGATGACCTTCCCGGCAACACTAGCATCCTTGAATGTCACCCAACCGCTCGAGTTGCCTGCATCCAGCGTCACTTCCGCCACGGCGCCAAAGCGAGCCATGCTCTGAAGCAGCTCGTGGCGGTCTGCATTGGGAGGCAGCCTGGATACGAACACCCGGCGAGACAGCAGCGACTCGGCAGCCGCGTTGCCGCCTGTCGTGAGGCCATCATCCGCAGCGTGCGCGCCACCTGCCCCTCCACCACTCGGTGGAACTGCCCCACCACCAGCAGTAGCAAGCACATGCGCCCACTCGGACTGGACATCACCGCCTGCTGCACGCTGCTTCTTCACTCGCTTCGCAACAGGCCGTGCATCAGCGCCACCGGCACGCACTGGACGCTTGAGCACAGCGCGGTGTGTGCCACCCGCCGCCTGCCCGCCCTCGTCTCCGCCTTCGTCCGCGGCTGGTGCAGCTGCCGTTGTGGGCGCCGACGGCGCAACTTCCTGCTGACCCGCTGCAGCTCTGGACGCGCCTTGAACTGCTGCCGCTGCGGCACCAGTCCCTGCCTGCGTTGCCGCCACGGCGCTTGCGGTGGCCGCTCGTCGTTGAGCTAACAGCGCCGCCACTTCTTCCTTCGTTTTCAACACCCGTTCCGGCGCCTTCCGCGCCTCAGGCACCAGCTTCGGCTTTGAAGTCACAACAGGGAGGACGGGCACGGCGCTTCGCTGAAGCACGGGCAGCGCTGGGGCCGCGACGCTGGACGGTAGAGCACCAGAGGAGAGGCGCGGCAAGACGGTGGCACCGCTGCCAGCGCCAATTGGCGCGAAAGCGGAGCCTGTGCCACCTATTACTGGCGGCCTTGCTGCTGTGTCGGGCGCGGCTGGTCGAGGAGGCTCTGGCGCGGGCTGTGTATGAGGAGGAAGGCAGGAGAGAGTTCAGAAGAAGGGCGCAGTGTGTCGCGGCCAGCCTGTCTATCCATGTGCATCTTTGTCTCGCACCTCTGTTGTCTTCTCTGCTGCGGGCTCTACTGCTCCGCCAGCCGCCAGTTTCGCCTCTTCCAACTGCACAAAGCACGATGCCTTCCGTGAGCGCCTGCTTCCTCCAAGAAGCGCGCGCCACACAGCAGCGAGAGCCGCAACGCACCTTCTTCTTCTTCTCGCGGAGCTGTCTGTACTTCTCTTGCAACTTGCGCTCCTCCTCTGTGGCTACAGCCTTCACCTTGAGCGTTGGCACCTTCGCGCTCGCCATGGCGCTGCGATGTCCAGCAAAACAGCAGACTGCTGGACAAGGGGGCTGCACAGCAACCTAGAGACTGCGCGGGTTTGACAACGGCCCTGCGAGAGGCGCCGATTGTGTGACAGCCAGTTACCTGCTACATCACGCCCGCTATACAACGCATCGTGTCTATCGCTGCACTTGTGCCGCCGATGCCGCGCGTTGCTGTGCCAGTGTGACGAAGCGCTGCATATCCGCGAGCAGGATGCCCTCCACGGTGGGCCTCACAGCGTCCCCTAGTGCGACCAGCACCTCCGGCACCTCGTAACTAATCTGCAACTGCAACGCGCAGCTGTCCTCGCCTCTGGGGAAGAATGTGACGCTGCCCCTGTTGGGCAAGCCGCCCTGGGAGACCCAATGAATCTTCTGGTTCTTGACTGGTGTCAGGTCCCTTGCCAGCCAGCTGAACTCGAGGCGCTGCCCGAACTGCTGTGTGGACAAACACCACTTGCTCATGCGTGGGTCGTCTTTCTGGACCTGCAGGGGCGGCGGTGAGTAAGCTGTCAGTGTGTGCACCTTCTGAAAGGTGCCATACCGAGACGCACCGTGACGCTCGTTATCCACGGCATCCACTGCGGAATGTCCGACTTGTTTGTCCACATGTCGAACGCGAGCGCCAGCGGCACGCCCTTGGCCTCGACACGCGCACTGGAGCCAAACAGTGACGCCACAAGTGTCAGTCGTTATTCTCTTGGCGCCAACAGCCACGAAGCGGCGCAGCTGTTGCTCCCTGTACGCACGTATTGTCGAGCCACACCGCAGTGGTGCGCTGTTCTGTTCCGTTGGAGACGGAGCGACGTGACCAGAGGCAACTGCTGTTGCGGAGCTGCGAGGCGACACCCACTACGTGCGCCGCCGGGGCTGAAATGGATGCTTGCCGCAAGCTAGTGCAGCGCGGAGAAGTAAGCAAGCCGCTACACGGCGCCATTCGTCCTGCGAGGGGGGAGCTGTGTGTTGCCACTGAAAGCGCCCCTCGTGAGGCGCGCTTCGTCATGCGGCATCGCGTTCTATGCGGGGACTCCGGCTGCGCTGCCCTCATGTTGTGTAGGCGCTGCATGCGCCGGTGGGTGGGGACACGAGCAGCCACTCCTCCTTCCCCGTCTCTGCGCACCGTCATAGGAGACGCAGCAGCGAAGCGTTCGCATGTGACAACGTTGGAGCACGCGCCGCGGGTGTCTTGGGATATAGCGGCGCCGCTTTGGCAGATAAAGCCTGTGGCAAGTGTGCATACAGACTTGCCTGGCGAAAGCGGCAACACTGCAGCAATGGCGCAAGTCCCAGCTGATGTTCGAGCGGCAATGCCTGCAGCGCGAGTCCAAGCTGTGGCTGTGCACTCACGGAGCGACACAGAGCTGGCTGAGAGACTCTGTTCTGTTGGCAGGCTCGGTCCTGCTGGCATACTCTGCCTCTCGGGAGACGCACGCACACGTTCTGGCACTCCGGCACTGTTGAACATAGCACACAGCTTGCGGTCGAGAGGTGAGCTTTCCGAGCACATCAGCTTCGCAGTCGCAGCAAATCCTCAGCTCGACAGTGACCCATCCAGCCTGAGGATGAAGCTGGATGCAGGCGCGGAGGTTGTTTTCACGCAGCCATCGCTGCTGGATGGCCGCATGCGACGCTGGTTCGATGACACTCGTACTATGCTTGCGGACACCCCCGTTCTTGTCGGTTTAGCTTGTCTCACGTGCGTTGAGGATGTCCGTTTGTGGCTGCGCTTATGCAGCATACGTGATGTGGACGGAGCTGCGCTACTTGCCGCTTGGCAGAGTGCGACGGATGAGGGCCCACAAGCCGTGGATCAATTGGCAAACAAATCTCTTCGCCAGGCTCTAGAGGAGGCCCACACACATGGCGCTGCTGGTGTTCATGTGATGCCTATCAACACGAGAGGCTTCAAATTCGCGGCGCGGGTACTTCCAGCAGAGCTAGAACCGTTCGTGCGTGACGCTTGAAGTGATGTGGCAGGTGCTGTGGGTGCGCCCGAGGCGATACCCACGCAGGTAACTCTAAGCTGGGCAGCCGCACCGCCCAGAAAGCTATGCGCCGTCACACACGTGATCGGCGCAAGCTTGAAAACTGGATGACCGGTGACGTAATAGAGCATATAGCACTTCGAGCAGACGCTCTAACTTTCGCGCGAACCCCGTTTTCGGAATGTCTCAATCTACGTCTCACATTGACTCACGCATAGCCGAGGCTGCGGCCCTGCGCGAGGAAGGGAACGCCTTGTGGCATGCCGGCAACGTGACCGGTGCAATGCAGAAATACCACTACTGCCTCAACTATCTGAACGGCCTGGACCGGAGCAAGGCGCTGAACAGCGCTTTCGGGGGAGGCCTCGGGGCGGAGTCGTCGTCGTCAATGTCGGCAGAGCAGGGCGAAAAGTGGAGGGCATTGTTTGTGGCTGCGAACCTCAACCTAGCCGCTGGCCTCGTCAAGGTGCGTCGGCCTGCACTGCGCACGGGTGCAGTTGGGGCGATGCGTGCATCGGGGGCGTGAACAAGGGACGATGCGCCCGTATGCTCCACCTTCTGGGCACTGACACAACTGTGTCGTTCTGTCCGCAGCGCGAGAAGTGGGAGCGCTGTGTCGAGGTGTGCAGCACCGCGTTGGAAGTGGAGCCTGGCAGCGTGAAGGCCCTCTTGCGCCGTGCCAAGGCGTTCCTGCAGCTTAAAGACAGTGCCAAGGCCAAGGCGGACCTTGACGCGATACAGGCGTCACACCCGAACGAGCCGGACGTGCCGGCTCTGCGACGAGAGCTTGCACAGCAGGACGCAGTCCATGCGGCTGAGGAAGCTCGCATGTGGAAGGACGCTTTCTCGCGTGCTCGTGTGGAGTGAGGACCTGAGAAGACTCTTCCATACATGTTGTTTCAATAGCCAGCTGATTCAACCAGCGACGCGTAGCTGCTATGCTCGTCCCCACGTGTCGCGGTCCCAGCTCCGCGCTGGGCGCGTGCAGCGCCAGGGCCTAGCAGGACTGCGCCCAGGTCCTGGGGCGGGTCCCCCAAGTGGAGCGCATCAAAGAGGCGGCGCACGGTGTCTCCCACCTCCTTTGCTGTGCCATCCCAGCGCACATCCACCAGAATGGCCTCCAGCCCCGTCCCGCCGCTGCCATCGGCAGCATCATCTGCCAGGGATCGTAGATATAAGCCCTCTGCAGCAGTGCGGCGCACACGTGGGTACGGCCCCGCCATGAGGTCGCATAGCGCACGCAGCGCGTCGATGTGGATGTCTGCCCCGCTGCCGCCGCCTCGGCTGCTGCGGGGCGGCACGTCTGCAAGATGTGCAAACACAGGCGCCATCGCGCACAGCTTGGTAACGTCACGACAGCCGCGCGCCTCGCGCACACATACTGCCAGCACGGATGCATGCGTGCTTGCAACATCATCGTCGCCGGAGCATGCCGCGAAGCTGGCTGTGGCATACAGCTTGTCGAGTGTGCGCAGCGCAGGGATGACCACGCGGTCCGTCCGAGG
>Ga0164297_10003729_pt1 | contig 14029 bp, 9 predicted proteins | sample GEODES058metaG_FD_113539 | JGI IMG/M metagenome (GOLD analysis project Ga0164297, IMG submission 113539) | Dystrophic lake water microbial communities from Trout Bog Lake, Wisconsin, USA - GEODES058 metaG | ecosystem: Environmental > Aquatic > Freshwater > Lake | place: USA: Trout Bog Lake... | reverse complement strand
TGCCGTTCTCCCTTTCTGCCCTTTTCTCTTAATGGTGTCCTCCGCGGACGGCGCATTGCCTTCTGTTGACTCGAGTCCTAACGCAATCTCACTTGACCTGTCCCTCGGCCAATACTCACTTCGCTCAAACACGGTGTGGCCTCGGAATAGACAGGTCAAAGCTCGATACCGGACTCAGGCCAACATAAGGCAATGGGATTATTCTCAGGGGAATGCTGATTTGATCTTGTGTGCCACAGGTCAGCGAGGATCCTGGATCCGAGATGCCCAGTGACATGACGTCACCTTGATGTCGCCACTTACAGGGCTCAGAGATTGATCGGCATCCTTACCCTGGGTTCCTTGCAGTCACCCAGGGCTGACATACGTCGCGCCTTCAGCGCTACTTTTCCTTCTGCCATTCCCAAGGCACATCCTGTGCACGATTGCGAAACATCCTGTTTCGCGGTGTTTATTTGGTTGGCAAAACGATCGGCATCATGCCGCTCGTTTTGCTTTCCTTCTGAGCGCCCATCCGTGGGCGCTAAAACATTACGACATTCCGACATTCAGGCTTTCCCACCCTTCGGCCCTTCCAAGTGTTCCGGTGTACACTCGCACTACTTTGGTTGAACTGCGTGATCGAAGACTGCTCATCGAAGGTGTCCCGAGAATCGTCCTTTCTGGGGAAATTCACTATTTCCGAACGGACCCGAAAGACTGGGAAGATAGGATTCTCAAGCTGAAAGAAGTCGGCTGTAACGCTGTCGCATCCTACATCCCATGGTGCGTCCACGAGCAAGACCCCGGAGTCTTCGAAGTTCAACAAATTGCTGACTATATCGACCTGTGTCACAAGCATGGTCTTTGGTTCATCGCCCGACCGGGTCCGTTTGTGATGGCAGAGATGAAGCATGAGGGCATCCCAGGATGGATCTATGAGAAGCACAAGGATGCCATCGTTGTCAGCTTCAAAGATGAAAAATCATTCACTGCGACTCTAGATTTTTCAAACCCTGGTTATCTTGATGCAGTTCAAAAGTGGTATGGCGCAGTTATGCCGATCCTCGCCGAACGGCTTCAACCCAAAGGGGGGCCTGTCATTGCTGTTCAGCTGGACAACGAAGTCGGCATGCTTCATTGGGTCACCAACCAACCCGATCTTTCCGATGACACCTTATGCGATTTTGCCCAGTGGATCCAAGAGAAATACGGTCATCATCGGTACCCGTTCGATATGAACGATCCATTCAAGCGGCGACAAGCAATTCGACATCCGGCTCCCTCAGTCGGACCAATGCTCCAACACGATCTCGCTGATTTTGAACGCCAGCGGTTTACCAAGTACTTCAACACTCTGAGGAGCTACGCCGAGCAATTTGGAGTGAAAGGTGTTCCGTTCATTATCAACATCCATGGAACAGGTGGCGGCCGATCCACCATGTATCCGATCGGGATCAGCCAGCTTTATCAGGCTTATAGTCAGGATTCGAACTTCTTGCCAGGATCCGACCACTACCTGGGCGAGATCACCAGGCAAAACGCCCAAGATATGTACTTCTTAAACGCCTTCACATCGGCAACGACCCATCCAGGTCAGCCGATCGGCGGGACAGAGTTTGAAGTGGGAACCGGCGATTACGGCGAAATTGGTAGTGTTCGTATGTCAGGTGCGGCAGCGGATTTTAAGGTTCGAATGAGCATCGCCCAAGAGAATCGCTTGCTCAATTATTACCTGCTTGCAGGCGGACACAATTCCTTCCTCAAGCATCGACCCAAGGACGGAAACGGTCGGATAGCGACCACGGGCGAGCGTCATGGCTTTGCCGCTCCAATTGGGCCTGAAGGAGTTCTCGATCCAACTTACTTTGCGCTCAAAGACACCAATCGTGCGATCCTCGCCGTAGAAGACAAGCTGGCAACCATGACTGAAGAGCATGATGACTTGGCTCTTGCCTTCGTGCCGGATTATTACCGCACCAACGTCAAGATCGATGGGCCCGGACGCGAGATCACCCAGCACCTTGAGCAGATTCGGGAAGGGGTTGAAAATCTCACTCGCTCGCTTCTGTTCTTGGGGTTCCGATTCCCAGCCATCAACGTTCAAGATCGCCCCATCACGTCGGGCGCATTGGTTTTCGCTTCATGTCGACACCTAAGTGATGCTCTCCAACAGAAGTTGGCTGATTGGGTCAGGGCAGGTGGTCGATTACTTCTTCTTGGAGACCTTCCCTATTTGGATATGGAAGGTAAACCGTGCACGATCTTGGCCGATGCAATGGGAGTCAAACCGATCGGATTCGTTGAAGGGCGGGACGGATATTCCCCTGCTGTGCAGGTTACGGACGAGCCAGAGATTTCGGCTTGGCATATGCACACCGTTGATGCGCCTCGTGCTGATATCTTTGCGCGTGTAGCCGATACCCAAGCGGTTGTAGGTTGGCAACAGACTCTTGGCAAGGGCACCGTTGTCATGATGGGGATGAACTATCCTTTGCATGAGAGGTTCTGGCGCAAACTCTATAAGCGTATTGGATGTGAGCCCGCGATTCAACATCATGATCCGCTGCTGGGTGTTCTGACCCTATCTACATCGAACTCAGCTGGTGAAAGGTTTCTTCATGTGATCAATCTAGATTCTGAGACTCGTCACCTACGTCTCACCGAGCAAGGGCATCCGATGTTTGGAGGTGCAGTGCTTGGGCTCTCTGGTCGCAAAGCCAAAATGCTTCCGATGGAGTGCCAATTCGGTCCAGCCAAGGTCGTCTACTCCACGACAGAAATCTTGAGTCGATCGAAGAATGAACTCTTGTTCCGGCCGACTGAGTTCACCGAACTGGTGTTGGTGCAGGGTATCAAACACCATAACGCGGTAGCAAGCGAAACGGTAGCTGGTGGGCAATTGCTTACTCAACCACCGGGGGCGTCACTTCAGATTCAATGGTGAATGGCTTAACGGACCTTATGGGTTTCTAAGCATTTACGAGCCCTTTTTGAGGCCTAACCGAAAGCATTGGGGGCCTGATATTTTTTCGGGATGGCTCGAATGTTGTATGATGGTAGCAGGGTCTCTTGAGAGTGCCCGCCAATAGAATCTTCCTGAGGAGATCAAAAATGAAGAACACCGTCAAGAGCATTGTCACAGTTGTCGCCCTCGCTGCCATGGTCAGCGCATTTGCACAGAAGCCAAAGGTTGAGAAGACCATGAAGTGCCCAGATTGCGGAATGCCAATGGGTGCCAAGAAGACCGACGCAACCCCAGTTGCAATCAAGACCAAGAAGGGAACCTTCTATTGCTGCGCAGGTTGCAAGATGGGCAAGGTTGCTTCAACCAAGCCTGCTCCAAAGAAGAAAGGCTAAGCTTTAAAGCTTGACTACAAAGGCTCACTTCCTGTTCAGGAAGTGAGCCTTTCTGATTTCTTCCCCACTTACCTGCTTACGAACCGTTGGGGGAGGCATAACGTCTGCTTATCATGATTCTTCCGATTGCTTTCTTGGCCTTACAGAATCAAATCCCGACAGTCACCTTAACGTTCCCCCCGACACCGGTGGCTAAAGCAGTCGACCTCATTGGAAAGACCTCTGGCAGAAAACTTGCCGTTGCTCAGGCCCTAAAAGACGAAGTCCTCTTGGCCCGACTTAAGGGCGCTCCCGTTGAGGCAACCCTCCAACATCTCGCCGAGGCTCTTATTGCCAAGTGGACCACTAAAAGTGATGGCATTACCTGGCTTGAGCCCGATGCCAAGCAACTGCGATTGATTCAAGCGGAGAAACTTAAGACGGAAGAAGACGCTTACGTGACTGCCCAAAAGATGCTCTTGGAAGATCTCTCGAAGCAGCCAAAGGACTGGGATCAAAAACGGATCAATAGCTACCATGAATATAAAGAAAAGGGGAGAGCAGAATGGAAGCAGCGATTTAAAGATCCCGATTCTGTACCCATGATGGAGGGGCCCGAATCTCCCATTTGGCGGGCAATTGTCATGATTGCTGCCTCACTGAACCCGAAAGAGTTGGCAGAAATGCCGGAAGGAGACCGAGAAGTTTGGGCTGAAGAACCGACTTCAATACAACATGCCTTCTCGTTGGAAGCTCAGACAGCGATCCAAAGGCTCCGTCAGGAGATCGATCTTGTGGAGCCGAATCAAACCTGTAAGCGAGTGAAGCTTCAAGTGAAAAAGTGGAATCCGGGCTCAATCAACACCATGCTCACCGCCTATGACCCGAATGGGAAAGTCATCGAAGCTGCTACCACATGGTTGGATCCCGAGATGGTCCAGAGGCAATCTGAGATGTTTCATGGGCCAGCACCCGAACAGGTGCCTGCACCCGCTCAACTTTCAGCCAATATCGAAATCCCAATGGATGCACTCTCCATGAGGAGATCCCTTGCTGTAACGTATCGAGGCAAAGATCAATTTGATTTGTTCACCAAGTCCCAGATTCAATTGGAAGACCCAGTAAAGTTTGAGCCGCTTCAATGGCACCACGGTCTTGATCTTGTCTTGGCAGCCGAGGCAAAGGATAAACAACTCATCGGTACCATCAACGACTTCACGAACAGTCGCTATTGGAATTTTGCAACCCAGACTGCTGACCAAGTCCTCGGTGAGGACAAGCAATATCAACTCAGAAGTGAGCCCGGATGGATCGTCATCCGAGGCAATGCCAAGGACGAACGGGACTCAAGATCGAAGGCAAGAGACCTTATTCATCGAAGCTTGATACTTGGTGGTGTCACGGTGGATATGGCTGCGGAATGGGGGCTTCATTCGCACCTCTCCAGGCCCTTCTTAGGCTGGGTTGGGGACTATCTGAGCGATATTCACTCTGACAATGGCGAGTTCAGCACATTGGCAGGTCTCGTTAATTATCACAATCTGGACCTGTGGGCAAAGCTGGGAAATTCAACACTTTCTGAGCTGAAGCGAGGTGATACGATTGAGATTCGCCAATTGGCAGACCCAGCCCGTCAGCAACTATCCAAGATGGTTTATTGGCAGTTCCTGTTGGATGACCCCAACATTGAACCGACGGATACCTGGCCAAATGGATCGGTCGACGGCGTCCTAAAAATGACAGTGTCAGAAAAGACGGTTTTTATCGGCTGGGCCTCGACAAAGGGGCCAACGGTCTCCAAACGCCCACTTGATGCGACCTCATTTGGACGATTCCTTGCGGAGGGTCAGGTGTTGGGACGGCCAATACAACCACTCATTTTCCGCGAGTACGACCGATTCCGGTTGGGTACCTGTCGCAGTTACGACCTTCTGATTACATTGCAGCCGGGAGCGATCCCGATGAAATTGCATTATTCGGAAACGCTCTTTCCACATGAGAACCAGTCTTTGAATGCGTTACCCAATGATTTGGCTGCCGAAGTCGAGAAAGCTCGGCAGTATGCACTCTCCCATCCAACCCAGAAGCCTGCCGCACCCGAAATCCATCCTTGACTTCGATATGTTGGACTGAGTAGGTGATAGGGTATTTGGAGTCGATTAGGTGCCTTACACTGTTTCAAATAGTGAATGACATCTATCATAACTACAAGTACTCTAAAGCATGTTCATGCTCGAGCAAAATTAAGGAGATACCAGTTTCGGCGCCTACTGGAGGAATCTGACGCAATTGGCATACCTTGAAAGAGGGTTACCTCAGCACAAGTGGAAATAGATCTGCCGCAAAGAATGCCCAATACATTGATATCTGTTGCATTGAGATCGCTTTATCCAACCCCTTCACTGGCACACTGTGCCTATCGTAATGCTCCTGAAGCAGTGACCTAAAATAGATTGAACAGCAAGTCGTGTTCCCGGCAAATCCTTGTCGATTCCTAAATGGGTTATATGGATGGTAACCATAACCAAGTGGGCGTTGAAAAAATGATCCTGTTCAAAGCCGAAAGAATTCTGCGTTCTTTGCATAATTATACGGTCCCTCACGATGTACGGACAATAATGTCCCGTAGGCAGAAAAGTGGTTGATAAGAGATGGAAATCACAGTCGAAACCATTTTTGAAATCGATAAGGTGCTTGCGGATTGTGCAAGTTTCAGAGAAATTGAAATACATATTCCTAGGTTGGCAAGGTTAGTTTTGGATGCAGACGCCACCTATCTTGCCTATTACGATTCAGAAGAGGAACTTGTGCACTTTCCGGTCCTCGAAGAGGAGATGGTAAACACTCCTATTTTTGGGCGAGCTTTCAAGGGGCCAGACGGCCCAAGTTTTACGGTAATTCGAACATGTTTGCCCGTGGTGGTCAACACAAGAGCTGGCCAAACCCTTTACTCTGAGGATTTAGCTTACGAACAATTCGGGCAAAAAGACCGAGTGACCTATTCACAGCTTCATATTCCCTTATGGCTAACTCGGAGCAAAGTGAATAGACCAGATTGCGTATTATCGATACAATCCTATAAGGAAGCCATTTATGATGAGGATGCCGAAAAACTGGGACTTTGGCTCGCTCACCAAATTGAGAAAAGGTGTCAGCTAATATACGCCCAAGGGAACACGGATATCTGGGCATCTTTCAGCACCGCAACCATCATTAAGCGGAGTATCTGCAGTCAGAATTGGGGTGTAACACCAGAACTATTCGTTACCTTAACGAAATTATTCAATAGAGAATCTGCAATCCTCGATTCAGAGGTGATCGGGCTTATTCTCTGCTGTCTTTCCAGCCCAAATGCCAATCCCGAACTCGTCGAACGAATTGCAGATAGTCTCCAACCACGCCATATTGAAGTTGCTGCCTGTTTAGCGATTGGGTTGTCTCGGCCTCAAATCTGCCTCTTCTTAGACATTACAACCAACACCTTGAATAATTATCTGAAACGTATTTACATGAATCAGGTGTTTACATGCCAGAAAGATTTCCAACCAGCCTGGCGCGAACTTCAGTATTTATACTGGGCCATTTATTCGGTCCGTATATCTTTAAAAATAGCATCTTGAGTGTCACTGAATTTTGGAAAAGACTGTGAGAGAAAGCGAGGCAACTCATGAAAATCTCTACACGCTCACCGAAAAACTCCTTCGTCCTTCCCTCGGCTGTCTTTTTCGCGGCACTTGCATCAAGCGCAAATGCCCAGAGCCTAGGCTCCTTTACAAACAAATGGAACGGCAAATACTGCGGCTCAGGCCAATGTGTAGCCTTGGCTCATGAATGGGCCAAAACGCTAGGCAAAGACATTCCTAGTCATGCGTATGCGTACCAGTACGCATATTCAAGCCCTAGCGGATGGAAGTGGATCACAAACACACCTAGCGGTGTTCCAAAGGCAGGGGATTTGGTCGTTTGGGGTTCGTACCCATCGGCTGGTCTACCGTACGGACACATAGATGTCTACTCATCTGGAAATGTCAATTCATTCACCGGTTTTGACCAAAATTGGCCTCTAGGTTCACCATGTCATTTCGTAAATCACAATTACAAATATGTTCTGGGTTGGTTGCACAAGGTTTGAGGTTTAAATACTAACTAGACTCATAGCGATTATGGACTCGAAGAGCTTTCATGTTCTTTGAGTCCATATTGGTTCTATCCCTGAATTTGATGCCTCAGGCCGAGGAGGTGAGAGGTTGGATATCGTTAAATATATCGGAGACCAACCCCTCCCCACGATTGCAGTTTGAACTCGTCGGGAAGGGATATGGTTAACCTATGTCACATTTATAGGGCTTAGTTGCCGCCCTTCTTCTTGTCGGTGGACTTGGAATCGTGCGAACTGGAACCGCTGCTGTGGTGTCCCTCGGAGGAACCTCCTGAGCTTCGGCCACCCGTTGATGAGTCGCTACCTCGACTTGAGCCGGTTGAGCGTCCAGAACCAAACGTGCCCGTCCCATCGGATCGACTGGTGTGCGTGCCGTATCCACCCGAGCGGGTTGAGCCAGTCGAGCCTGTAGTACCAGTTCCTGTACTACCCGTGCCTGAACCGCCATCACGGCCATGACTGTAGCCGCCAGTCGCTGTACCTCCACCGATCGTTCCTGTCCCACCTGAACGGCCAGTGTGAGTGGTTGTTCCAGCGTTCGAATCGCTCGCATGACCTCGACCGTAACCGCCGGTGTAACCCGAGGTGCCATGGCCAGTATCGATGTGACCCGTTCCACTAGGGCGACTGGAAGTACCCGTCGAATGACTATAGCCACCGGTGTAGCCGTTGCCAGCAGATGAGCCCCCTCGACCGGTTCCGGTCGAGTGAGTATAGGTATTTCCTCGGCCATATCCACCGTAGCCACCACGTCCCGAAGCAGGACCGCGATTTGCGGTTGGGCGTCGATCAACGAATCCGTGTGGCGCGAAGACTACCGGACCTCGATGTCCGTAAAAGCCTGGAACAAAACGTTCGCCATGGTAGTAGTGCTCGTGCCATCCCCAGTAGAGATCAAAGAAGACTGTGGGACCGTATTCAATGCCCCAGACCCATCCTCCATACGGCCTACCGATGAACACATAGCCTGGCCAAGGAGCGTAGACCACAAATCGATCAAATACTTCGACGTCTCGATGCATGTGAAATTCAATTCCCATGACCTGATAAGGGCCGTCTCCATCAATCCTCAATTCAGGATGGCGCTCTCGTAATCCGTCCTCGCGCTCAAACATCTCTCCGAGAGCTTTGTCTCGATCATCGGCTAAACGGTCGAGGTCTTCATTCAGAAGGTCACTCTCTTTTTCGCGATCGGCGCCGGCATCCAGATTCTTTTGGAATGTGTCTCGGTCCGCTGCAACTCCGTCCGCGTAGGTCTTTTCGATTTCAATTCGCTGTTCTAGGTTCGCATCTCGGTTGAGGCCGATTCGAAAGACATGTCTCGTACCGACCAAGAAATAGACGCGCTCAGCATGGGCAGCGGCTGGTGCCAACGCCATTGCGAGGATTCCAGCGGTTGCGATCATGGTTTTTGTCATTGTTTTCATCGTATTTCGTTTCCTTGTATTGAAGGACCCGCTTCGCTTGGCCGCGTTGCAGTTCCAGTTCGTTATTCCTAAAATTCTTTGCTTCCGATTGGTTTGACTGGAAGCTATAGAGTCCGTTACGGTCAATCGAGACAAAATAGGGCTCTTTTTGTCATTTGCTGAGCAAGATCAAAGGATATCTTGAGCCGAGTTATCCGGCATTCCCTGACCTCCTTGAGTATGGCTTGCGTTTCCAGGTGAAGAAGAATGAGTTCCGTCCCGTATCTCTTTATGATCCAATGGGTGGTAGTCCCGCCTATGCATTCCACCGATCGAACTTCTAAACATCTGGGAACCTCGATAAGGGGAGCGAGTTACTGGGTTCGGCAATTCGGATTCTGCAGTTCTTGTAGGCTGGGTCGTTTCGGGTTGCCTCGTTTGATATCCTGTGGGTTTCATCCTCGCGACGTCAGTCGTAAGATGTCGGGAACCTGTATAAGGTCGATATGATAAGCGCCCTTCTGAAGTGCGGTGAATATCTTCAGCAACAACATTTCCCTTATGTCCGACGAGCCCGACGAATGCGGGGCGGTTCTGATTGCGGTACCGAACCAGCCAATAGCTTTTGGCACTGCGGAGTTCTTCGGGCCGATATTGATGATGATATTCCCAATAATAGGGTTGACGCTGATAGCCAGGCCAAGGAGGGAGGATCACGTAATTGGCGACCGTTCCAATCGATGAATAGTGCACCTCCACCAACTGATACGGGCCATCACAGGCTGATTTCAGTTCGTCATGGTCATTCAAGAATCTATCCTGCTTTTGGTAGATCTGCCCCAATCGATCGTCACGTCGCTTCTCAGCATCCTGCAGATCCATTTGGAGTTCATGCTCAGCAGTTGCCTGATCTGCTCCCTCTTCGATTTTCTGGTGACAATTAGCCTGGGCTTTGGAAATGGCGTCGGCATAATCCAGTTCGATCGATTTTCGAACCGACGCTTGATCTGAACTTGAACTTAGCAGATAGCTTCCATTCGGTCCAACCAGGCAGTACTGGGTCGGGGTCGACATCAGGTTGGGCCTTGGAGTGATGTTTGGCACAGGCATAGTGCTGGGATTCTTGGGGGAGGCCTTACCCTGCACAGTGTTCAACTTCGACAATGGCGCCTCCGAACTTTGCACTCCGGTTTTGGTTGTGACGACGGAGTGGGAACCACCGGAACGGATAGAGGTTATTGGCTTCAAGGAGGAGCCTATTTCCTTCTTTTCTGATTTGGAATTCTGTGCCAAAAGGTTTTGGTGCGGTCTTACTGCGACTCCTGAATTTGAAACCTGTGAGTTAGGTGCCTGCTTGAGACTAAGAACAATCGCAGTAGTTGCGACCGCTACTGATGCCGCTCCCATCAGGCCAATCCAAGCACTTCGCTGCCACCAACCCAGGGGTTGAACTGATGCTTTGGGTTCACGACCATGACTTTCCGTTACTGACCTCATTTCCAAGACCGAATTACGGCACTCCGAACAACTGGCCAGGTGACAAACGATCGATCCGAAATCTGGACTGGCTTCACCCATTTCAACGAAATCGATCAACGACATCGCTGACGGGCAATCCACGTTAGGGACAGCACTCAGACTATCTCCCCACTGGCTTTCCAATGGACCCAACCGAAGATCGCTCATCCGATCCCTCCCAGATGCTGGGCCAGTTTGAGCATCGCAGACCTAAGATGTTCATTGGTCTCTTTGCATGAAGAGTCGAAAAGAGCAGCCGATTCTTCCTTTGAAAGTAGGTTTGGCTCGGCCACGGCAAGCCGTTTCGCCGTTTGCAATACGATCTCTCGGCCACCCAAGAGCTCTGGATTGGCAACCAGCAAGTGGGCAAGTAACTTCTTTCGAGCTCTGAGAAAGTGACTTCGAACCGAAGAGGCATTCATGCCCGTGAGCTTGGCGATGTCATCCAAAGACATTCCTTGGTAGAACATCTTCACAACCCCCTGTTCCATCGGACTACAGCACGCTTCCATTTCGCTCATGAGAGTCGCTACCCATTCAGCAGACTCCAGTTGCTGATATGGACCCACGTCCCTTACTGTCTGTTGCAGTTGAAACGACTCAATCCACTCACCAAGCGAAAATTCTAAGGAATGCTTCGTTTTAATGCGGGTGAAGTAGTTCTTGACTGCATTCGCGGCGACGCGAACGGCGTACGCTTCGGGCGGACAATCTCCCCTAAAGTTCGCCCATGAGCGTGTGATCGCAAGAAATACGTAGCTGATCACCTCTGCAGAATCGTCACGATCTCGGATGTGGGACCCGACGTAACGTTCGACCGCTGGGCGAATTCGTTCGATATAGTCGTCTAGCGGTTCGATCATGGCGAGAGAGAAACTATCCTCCGTCTTGTACTTTGACAAGGTGAGGAACGATCATCACGGGTGTGCAATTGTCGTCTTGAGAATATCCGACGAGAGCATTTAGACCTTCGGGACTGAGTTTGGCACCTGTCTCGACTCCAAATAGTCCGAGAAAGTCACCCAGAGAAGTTGGTGAGACACGGCCCCCAGGACCATCGGGATCGACATGGATTTCCAGCCAGTTCTGTTTCCAAATACCGTCATATACGGCAAGACGGACATCTACGCCTGATGCAACTTCGGCCCAAGGAGCATCAGCTGCCTTCTCAATTTTGGGGAGCCTTAAGGGTTGGCCGTCTTGTTGCGAGTCCATCATGCGCTGAGGTAAGTCATCCAACGAGATATCCTTTGCCAAAAGTGTCTTGCGAGATCGGTAGTAGAAAAGTGCCTCCTTTCCGTTTGGCCCGAGCGACGCCAGCTCATCCTCAAACGATTTACCGCCCAGCAACAGACTTACGTTTCGATACTTAGAATGAATTCCATCGATGTAGTCTGGCTTCAGTCGTGATTCGTAGTCCGCAATCAGCGTATGGATCAATCCCTGATCATCTTTCGGCAAATGAGGAAGGGCAATGCCAGCTTCCAGCCTCCAAAGGATGGCATTGATCTGGTTGGGCGGATAGTCTGCCATCGTGGCTCTGACAGTCAGGAGGTTAATGAGCCTTGATCGTTTGCCCTCTAGTCTTCCCAAACGATACGATTGCCCGTCAGCGGGTTGATGTTGGCCAAACATTAGCGCAAAAAGCGTCACGGGTAGGGCGTAGTTTCCTGGTCGGGGCTTGTCATGGAGGGTGGAATAGAGTTTGTCCACCGAATCCAAGACGGTTGGGTTTTCAAAGGGCGTTGCCAGCTTGCCTGGCTCCGGCAAATATTCAGAGGCTATGGCACGATAGGGCTGACCATCATGAACGGCCTTGGAGACGAGGTCGTCCAGGAATTGATCCACGTCACTCTGACCGAATGCAGGAACTGAGGTTGCTAAAACCAAAACACCCAAACTGAACTTGAAAAGTCTCATGCGGTTGACTGTTGTTTGAATCGTATGTGACCTTACGCCAAGGGTGCCACCCTGTGTTCCAGTCACTTTCGCAAGCTACGCGCATCAGGTTGCGTCTGGTTGGACAGATTCTACACCGATATTTAGCATCGGCTGATGGGTGTTTGCTCCGCTCTTGAGGCCCTCCATGAAGAGGGAGAAGCGTTTCCGCAAGACCAGTGAGCTTGCGATAATAGTCGCCTTGGTCACCAACAACTCTTCGTTGACAATGAGTTCAAACACTTGGCGTTGACGTCGTCGATCTTGTTCGATCGACTGAATGATGGCCTGCACTGCGCGCGGACGGCAGATGGAAAACGCCTGTTCGATGACGGCTCCCAGTCTTGGACGTTCTAAAAGAGATCTTGCAGCATTGCCCAACACGATCGGGTCTTCGTCATTCAAAGAGGTGAATAGGGTTGGCGTAAGCTCGTTCCAAGTTAGTCGTCCAACCGTCTGAGCCACAGCGGCTCGAATCCTCAGTTCGGGACTACTGACCAAATTTCTCATGTAGGAGATAACTTCTGCCCGCTCTAACTGATCGGCATCTTCTGGTATTTGATGGAGCGCGCGAACCACACTCTGGACATCCTTGGAGATCAAGCCCGTCATGACTTGTTCGATCGGAACACGCTCTATGACGGCTCGTTTGCGGGCTCCTTCGTCACCCGCCATGTTCCCAATGCCTTCCAGGTGGGCAGTGTTGTCCCATCGGACGGCTGCTTTGCCGCTTCTAGAGTCGGCAAATACTTTGAGAGCTCTGAAGGAAGCCAATCCGTTGAGTACATTCCCAACGATCAGACGTGGGACTGACATCAGCCCTTGAGCAAGGCCGTAAGTCAATCCCACCCAGGTGATGCGCTGTGTGATACGAAGCACCATGAAGAAGGTGCAAAAGGTGACGAGGTTGGCCAGAGGCTCACCAGCGATCAGGGTGGGAAGGAGCTGGAATGGCACCAGTTTTAAGTAACCCATCACGTACAGGATGTTGTAGATCAGAACCAAGTAGCCGAGGAACGACGCAGTCGCCGCGACAAAGACCTTTCGATCTTTGACGAAGTTCTCCTTCATCAGCCAGCTTCCTTCCCATCCCGTTTGCTCCCATTCTTGGAGCGAGATGCCAATGATCCATCGTGATTTCTGACGGACTGAACGGGTCCAGTCCATTGGGAAGTAGGACCAGTTAGAGACAAAGTAGGGACGTTGACAGAGAGGTTTCCACCAAGGCGAATCGTCATCCGCAAGGACGACGTTGCAGAAGATGGACTTCATACCCGCTTCTCGAATCTTCTTCGACATCGAGTAGTCCTCCGTCATCGAGGATTCGTTAAAGACGTGTCCGCCGTATTCGTCGGCGAGGAATTCGATAACCTTTCGTGAGAACCCAGTTCCGGTGCCAGCGTACGGCACAAAGCCCGAGATCTTCTCCCGGACTGGAACATCCTTCATGTGGTTCTCGCTGAATTCGTCTGCGTAGATCCAGTGGATCCACTTGTTCCACTTCGCCGGGAACGGCAAGATGGGGAGCTGAACCACATCAATCTGAGGAATCAGATAATTGTGGACAAGGAATTCTTGGGGATGCACCCAGTCCTCGGCATCGTGCATCAGGATGACGTCGTAGTTAATCCCTTCATCCTCTTCTTTCTGGCGGATTGTATTAAGGACGTTGTGAAGACAGTCTGCTTTG
>Ga0164297_10003726_pt1 | contig 14033 bp, 8 predicted proteins | sample GEODES058metaG_FD_113539 | JGI IMG/M metagenome (GOLD analysis project Ga0164297, IMG submission 113539) | Dystrophic lake water microbial communities from Trout Bog Lake, Wisconsin, USA - GEODES058 metaG | ecosystem: Environmental > Aquatic > Freshwater > Lake | place: USA: Trout Bog Lake... | reverse complement strand
TCCCACCTGGCGCGAATATGCCGCCCAAAAGCCTTAAGCGCAGTGTACCCGTGCCTGAGTGCCGGGGTTTTTACTTAGACACGAGTACACAGCCCGCGGGCCAGGGCTGCATACTCATGCCAGGAGGAGTGTCAGACTTACGAAGTTTAAAAAACTTCGTAAGTCTCATCGAGGTACGAACTTCGAAACAAATCTAAAGGCATACCTTGCGATTGCCACGTCGCGGCCAACGCTGAAGCCCTGCGGCTCCTCGCAAAGACAAAAAGGTGTCAGGTCAGACTTACGAAGTTTGGAAAACTTCGTAAGTCTCATTCAGGTAATATCTACAATGTCATTTCGAACGAGCTGCTTTGGCACAGCGCAGGGCGCGAGGAGAAAACCTAAACGCCATGCCCGGCAGGGTATACAAGTTTTCTCCTCTCCCCCAGCACCACATGCTTTGCCGGCTCGTCGAAATGACAGTTTTTTGCTATCGCGCTCACGCTCCCGTAAGATTATAAAAGCCCGTCAAGCCTTACCCAAATACTTCCCAAAAAGAAAATTTAAAGCTGATCGACGGTTTGCGTTTTGGGGCCCAATTTAATAGCTGATAAAAAGCTGGTTCTGCTGGTTATGCCCGGGGTTGGGTTAGTTTTCAAATAGGCCCGCCTTAAGGCCGCAGCGGTATTGGCCGAACTTTCCGGATTCCAGCCGGGGGGCTTGATGAGGTATAAAAGTTTGTCTTTTAGTGTTTGCGCATTTTTAATGTCGCGGTAAAGGAGCATGATCTCACCAAAGTACAGATCAGAAAAGTTGGTCACATCTAATTCCCTTCTGACACCATAACCTTCCCTGATATCTTCTTTCAGGGGTTGTAAGGTGCCGAAAATCCAATCCCATAAAGGCACAAAAGTGGCAAAGTTGGTATCGATATAAAGCGGATGTTTTTCGTGGTGAACCCGGTGATGTGCCGGTGTAATGATGAAATGCTGCAGTATACCCAATTTGCCATTTTTTAATGTGCGTTCGCTGATATGGGCAAACATTCCCCAGGTTGTACTTAGCGCCATTATAGCCACAAACATTACCGGGTTTACACCAAAAAGGGTTAAAATTATTAAGTAGATCAGATTAGAATAATAACCTTCGGCAAAAAAACTCACCCAATTGACGGTCAGGTTTAGTTCGGATGGCGAGTGGTGTGGCGCATGCAGGCACCATAACAGCCGTACCCGGTGCGCACCGAAGTGGTATAACCAAATGGCAAATTCAAAGCAGAGGTAGGCATAGATCCAGCTATACCATTTTAAATTGATGGTGAATAAGCGGATCTTTTGAAAATAGGGCAGCCATATCCAAAACATGTGGATCAGGAGCAGCATAGGTAAAAGTTCGGTGATGAGTAAAGCCAGAAAGGAAGGTTTGTAGTTAACCAGTACTTTTTTAAACACGTATTTATATTTACTGTAACCCCGTAAACTACCGCTTTCCTGCTTCAATAGCAGCAAAATCAGCGACAGGATTTCCCATAAAACGCAGGTAGCATTGAGCAAAATAATGAGGGCCATTACACTCTTGTAATAATCGTGCTTCCCTATTGGCGCAACTACGGCCTCAATAAATCCTTTGCCTTTGATGGAGTTGTAGAAATACAGCAGGTAGCCTGAAGTGAGTTGGTACATGATGTACCCAAATGCAAATACGAAAACTACGTTTTCAAGTATTTTCCAATTGCCACTTAGTTTTTTGGTAAAAAGCATTGCTGTTTTTGTATTTCCTGTATTTCAACGAAGTTAAAAAATCTTCGTTACATCGGCTTTTTAAATCGTTCGGGTTACTTTATCCCGGGTTGGCGAAATAGGTTCAATTTGTCCCATGCTTAAAATAGCTATTTCGGAATTGATCAGTAAAGATGGGATCGGCTACGATCTTTTTTACAACCAGATCTGCACCGTATTTGGAAAGGTGACTGCGGTCGAACTCAAAAGGATCATTATTCGTACTTACCGGCGGGATCGCTTTTGGATAATAAACATCGATATAATAAGGCTGTAGTTTTTGCTTTAAGAATTCGTTATAGGCCCCCGCCTGTTTTACGGTGAAAATGGCCGTCAGATCGGTATTATGTTCCATGCCTCTCGCTATAATGGTAGGCAATTGCAGGGTATATACATTGGTTTGCCCAATAATGACCACCGGTATCCCCAGCGTTTTTAAATACCGGGTTGCCTGTAATAAGGGTTCAACTACTTCCTGCTCCGGGTATTTGTACCAGCTACCCGCTAAAATAACACCGTCGATATGTTTTCTGTTTTTTACTAAAAAGTCGGTATAAATGTATTGATACAGCTGATGATGAAAATCGGTGCCGGTGCTCTTGGGAATAAAAGGAAATGCTGATGAGGCCGTCGCCTGTAATAAATGAATAGGATAAGCAGCAAACTGATCTTTTAAAGACGCCGACAAACTCGCGGCATGGCTGTCGCCCAGCAATAGTAGGTTTTTTTTGGTGCTGTCTATTTTCAAACAGTCGCGTTTTATAAATTTATTAAACTCCTCCGGTCCGTCGGCCTCTACAAAGCAACAACCGGTGCTGAATTGTGCTTTGATCTCCCTGTCGTGTTTAACTTTGTAATTAGCCATTTCCGAGATCTTTGCCTGATAAGCCGGACTAAACCCACCAAGCAAACTGGTAACTACCGCCAAAACTGCCAATGCGGCAACTAATGGGATACTTGTTTTAAATTTGATCGACTCGATAAACCGATAACTTAACCAGGCAAGTAAAAACGATAAAACCAGGATAGCGATGATCGTTATCGCATTGAACGAAAAACCCAAATAGCGGGCAAAAACGATCAACGGCCAGTGCCATAGGTAAAGCGAGTAGGAAATCCTGCCAGTTAATTGTATGGCGCTATTTTGAAATACTGCATTATTATTCTGATCAAAAACCAGGATACCCATGGTAGCGATCACCGGGATCAGCGTGTAAACGCCCGGCCATAATATGCTTTCGTTTAGGAACACAATCGATAAAATCAGGGCGGCATAACATAGGAGCGGCCCCCATTTAAACTGAACGGTATACTTTTTTTCGATAGCCAGCGCCAAACCGCCTGCCAGCAGTTCCCAGCAGCGGGTGTGTAATAAATAAAATGAGGTGTTGGCCGACCTGAACGACCAAAATAAGGAGAGGCAAAAAAACATCACTGTTGCTATGCCTATCGCAATAAAAACATATTGACTTTTCTTTAATAACCTAAACAGCAAATAGATGATAACAGGATAAAGCAGGTAAAACTGACATTCGACCGATAGCGACCAGGTGTGTAAAAAGATATTATTGTCAGATGCCGGTTCAAAGTAGCTGATATTCTTCCAATAGGAAATATTGGAAGAGAACAGCAAGCTTGCTGTGGCATTTTTTTCGTTAACATTATATTCATTAGGCAGGTAGTAGAAATAGCCCGCCAGGGTAATCACCAGTGTTAATATCAGGAGTGCAGGTACGATACGCTTAATTCTGTTGGCCCAGAACCTGAGTATCGAGAAATCGTTTTTTTTGATGCTATCAAAAATTATTCTTGTCATCAAATAGCCGGAAATGACAAAGAATACATCAACACCAATAAACCCACCAGAGGAATAAGGCAGATTTAAATGAAAGAGCAATACAGCTATTACTGCAAGGGCTCGTAAGGCATTGATATCGTACCTGAATTTGGTCATGTGTTTTAAAGACGGCAATCGCTATATTCGCTAAGATAGAAATTTATACACCCGCTCCCGCGAGTTTTCAACTCGTGGCTGGCTGTAAAAAGCTTTCAGCTTAAGGTCCGGATTTTATGTAATGGCAGCAGGATACATCACCCTGACACCCTCAGGTCCCGCCACGACAGCCTTAGTGGCTAGCCGATAGAACAGCGAATGATCGACCACACCGGGCAATAGTTTTATAAAAGTGTTGATATAAGCTAAATCCGGTAAAACGTCGAATGTTACATTCACCAGGTAGTTCCCCCGTTCGTTGGTCGTTGTTTCGGATTTAGCAGGGTTTTGGCGTAAATGGTAAACAATAGCAGGGAAGCTCTCTTGCAGTTGCGCAATTACTGAACTTACCGCCACGGGGATGATTTCGATCACCACCGGAAAGCGGGTGCTGAGTTGTTCTGAATATTTTTCGGCATCGCCGACCAAAATAAATTCACCGGCCATGCTTGCCACTATTTTTTCGATGGTATGGATGCCTCCGCCACTTTTAAGGGCATTGAGGTCGCGGTCAAACTGGTCGCAGCCATCAAAATAGCGATCGATTTTTGAAAGTTCTGAGGGTGGTAGTACCGTAACCCCCAGGTCACTTAACCGGTTGCTGGTTTTGGCTGATGAAGATGTAAAAGTGAGCGATGCGGCCAGGCTTTTATCGGCAACAATAAAATCAGCCAGGTGCAGCATGGTGCTACCATCACCGAGGCCGATAATTTGCCCTTCCTGCACAAACTGAAGAGCTTTTTCGGCGGCTTGTTTTTTATAATCGGGTTGGCTGTTTTCTGTTGGCATAAACTGGAATAGTTTACAATAATATCGAAACGCAAACCAAAGTTTATATCCCCTTTAATTTATTTTGATCCCAACACGTACCGGTTTATGTTCACTGGCATATTTGAATGCTTCCTCCGTTTGTTCCAAATTAAATTCTTTTTCCACCAACGTTTCGAAAGGATATTTAAGGTAGTTATGCTCGATGAAAGCGGTTGCGTATTCAAAATCCTGATAGTTATAGTTATGCAGCCCTTTTATCGTCAGAATTTTACGGACAATTTTTTGGGCATCCACAGGTACAGGTTTAGCCGGGTAGGCGGCACCTATCCAAATGGCAGTACCGCCAAGGGCCAGCGAATCAATGCCGGCTTTCATGGCATCGGGATGCCCGGTCATGTCAAAAACCAGGTCGGCTTCCGGCCAGGGCAGGGGAATAGCTGCATCAGCACTGTTAAAAATACAGGTTTCGCCGGCGCCGAATTTTTTGCCCCATTGTAACCTGGAAGCATCGGTGTCGATCAGTATAATATTTGAGGCACCGGCTTCCCTGCACATGGCCAGGCATGATAGGCCCAGTAAGCCGGCTCCAAATACGATCACTTTGCGGTTTTCGATAAGTCCGGCAACGCGGAGCGCCCCAGCAACCGTTGCATGGGCACAACTGATGGTCGCAGCAACTTTAAGTGGTATCGTCGTTGCTATTTTTATAAGTGCTGTATTGGCGCGCAGGACACAGTACTCGGCCAGGCCGCCATTAAAAACGTCATTGCCGCTTGCGAGGGTATGCCCATACTTAAATAGCTGATCGCTTTTCTGTGGTATATCCGCCCTGGGTGCCCTAACGTTGGCGGGTACAGCAAATATCGACCAGGTAACGCGGTCGCCGGGTGCCAGGGCTACTCCGCGTTGATCAGTTGCAGGGTGATCCGTGTCGATCCAAAGTATCTCACCAACGATTTCATGGCCCAAAACTACATTTGGTGGCTCTTGCCTGCGTCCGCAATAGGTGTGTATATCGCTTCCGCAAATAGTGGTGTACAGCGTCTTCACCAGCACTTCACCTTTATTAAAAGGGGGCAGTGCTGCTTCAATAAATTCAAAAGGCTGGCCCGGTCCGTTAAATATTACTGCCTTGCCCGGCGGGAAGGCTAATGCTTGACTGTTCATTCCTTTTTAGTTTAACTTTAAAATACAGGTAACAAAATATGATGATCAATGCGCCCAGCACACCAATGCTGACCGAGGTTTTTAAAAAGGCAGCCAATAAAGTATCAGCCGAAGGGGTAAAATATTTCAGGATCAAAAGCCCGATATAACCGGTATAGCCTACCGAATCTACGATATACATCAGAAAGCCAACATTGGCCCGTTCGCGGGTAATGGCGATCAGTCGTTCAAAAATGATGGCATGCACTGCAACATAAGGAATATACACCCCCATACCGATCAGCACCATGAACAGAAAACTGTTGAGGCCGTTATTCAATCCTATTACCGTGCTGATGATGAGGGCAAAACCGAGGAAGCTGGTAAATAGCGAAAATTGAAATGCTTTATGATGATTCCGGATCAATACGGCCATGCCGGTGATTAGAATAACTACAAAGCTCACGATCAGCTCGGAATTTGTAAAGAGTGCCGGGGTTTTGGCATACCCCAAACCTGTCCACAGCTCTACGGCAAAATCGGCTCTCAGGCTACGTAACAGTGTTGCGAACAGATAAATTAATATTATACCCGAAAGGCCCGGCGCAAATTTATAAAAAAAGGCCCACCTGTCGGCCCTTGTCATCGGTTGACGTGCCGATCTTGATTCAACATCAGCCACGCTAGGCGGTGGAGCAACCGATAACATGGCGATGAACATTAATACTGGCACCATGAATACCAGGCCCGCAAAAAAAGGCATCCAATTTTCTGTTGCTCCCATGTTGAGCAGGGTTGCACCAACTGATTTAGAAACACCGTCTGACACGATAAAGCTGGCACATAGTCCGGCGATCAGAAATTCAGAGTTTTTCCTGCCTTCGAGGAAACCGAGTACCAGGCCGAAAATTACCCCAAGCGGCAATCCGTTCAATAGCAGGAACAGCATATTCCATGGCCGGGGTGTAATACCAAAAAGCAGTAACATCAATTCAGCAAAGCCGAGCAGCATCAGGATAGCCTTTACCCTGTTTTCACGACGTACCTCAGAAACAAACTTTATCCCGATCCATTTTGCAGCGACATAGCCAATGGTTTGGGCTATTACCAATAAGAACTTATAATTAACCCCTAAAAAATCCGAACCGCTATAGGTTGCGGCGGTATAAGGCTTTCTGAATCCGTACATACAAAAGTACGTGCCAAATGCTGCAACCAAAACCCAGGCCGGATGGGATATGATCTTATGTTTCCAGCTGGGCGATATTTGCTGCATGAATTAGGGTGGAATTTGTTCATCTAAACTGAACTTTTTTTATTATTTGTTAACAAAATAATTGTTAAGGTTTGATTAAAAAATAGTCGGCTTGTTTCCAACTAATGAAACAGAATAATCAGCATCATTATTACACGATTCCGAATCGCTCAAAAGAGAACTTCTTTGTAATAATTACTATACGGGATTTGCTTAATTGGTGTTAATTTTTTGTATTCCTGATAATTAATGAGCCTGTCAATTGCGCAATTTATTGCCTCAAAAAATTCTAAAAAATTTCAAAAACCCGATTTTATTAAAAGTTAGAAAATTTTCGGCTGGCTGATAAATTATAGTTTAGAAAATTTTTTGTTAACAAACGTGGGTAAAATGTCCATTTGTTTAGTATTTGTTAACTTTTTGTTGTTGTTCCTGCAACTTTTCGATAACACAGCGGGGATAGTTTGTGTCGATAAAACACATTCACATGAAACAAAAACTACTCACATTTTCAAGGCTGCTGTTAACACTTGTCATAGTGTTCTCGGTGTGCGGCAAACTTTTTGCCCAATCTAACACCATTCGAGGCATTGTATTGGACAACAATAGCCAGCCAATACCGGGTGCTACGGTAAAGGTAAAGGGTACCAACCGGGCTACTGTAACCGGTATTGAAGGTCGTTTTACCTTCGCTGCCGATAAAGGCGAGACCCTCGTAGTTAGCATTATCGGTTTTGTTACAGTCGAAGTTCCTGTAACAGGCGAAGCCAACTATTCTATCCAGTTACAGCCGGAAACAAAAAACCTTAACGAGGTTGTTGTAACAGCTCTGGGTGTTAAAAAAGAATTTCAGCGATTAGGCTATTCGCAATCGCAGATCAATGGCGATGAGTTAACTGTTGGACGGGATGCCAACCCGTTACAATCGATGGCAGGTAAAGTTGCCGGTTTAACAATTGGTGCCAGTAACGAATTTGCAGGCGCACCAACCGTAGTTCTGCGCGGAAGCATGGACGTACTTTACGTTGTTGATGGTATTCCTGTAGAATCAAATACCTACGATTTCAACCCTGATGATATTGATACCTATACAGTATTGAAAGGCCCTAACGCGGCTGCTCTTTACGGTTCACGTGGTATCAACGGTGCGATCATTATTACAACAAAAAAAGGAACTAAAGACAAAAAAGGCTGGCAGGTTGATTTCAACAGTACCACCGAATTGGAAAATGGTTTCCTTGTTCTGCCAAAAGATCAGTATCAGTATGGTCGCGGTACCAACTTTAAGTATGCGTACGGTAACCAATTATATGATAACAACCAACGTTTACCAGAATGGGGTCCACGTTTCGACGGAACTTTCCAAACTACACAGTTTGACAGCCCTTACGATCCGGTAACTGGTATCAGAACTCCAACGTTATGGGCAGCGCGCGGTATCAATAACTTCAACAATTTTGTTCAAACCGGTATTACCAATACCAACTCTTTTTCGGTTGCGGCAAGTGGTTCAAATTATGATATCCGTATGTCATACGGACATACCTTCCAGCAAGGTGATTTTCCAAATACTAAATTGAATATTGATAACTTCAAGATCGCTGCTGGTTATGACATTACATCAAAGCTGCGTATTGATGGTGATTTGAATTTAAATCTTCAATATTCACCTAACATCCCTGATGTGAGCTACGGTCCTAACAGCTACGCTTACGAATTTTTCGTTTACGGTTCATCAGATTATCCGATCAATGAATTGAAGAATATCTACCAGGGTCCGCAGGGTGTTCAAAACCTGGTTCAGTATGCACAGGAATACGGTCGTGAAAACAACCCATGGTTCCAGGCTGAAAAATGGTTACGTGGTCGTGATAACCAGGTTATCAATGGTTCATTATCACTGAGCTATAAATTTACCAAAGATTTGAACTTACGTTTACGCTCATCGATCGATACTTACAATGAATTAAATACTGAACAAGTTCCTTCATCAGCCAACTTGAACCAGTACCTGTCATGGTATTATTTTGGATGGTATGGTGATTACAGGCAAGATCAGCGTAATTTGTTGGATAACAACACCGACCTGACCTTAAACTATAGCCATAAATTTGGTGGCTGGAATTTCGGAGCATTGGCTGGTGCTAACGAACGTTCTTTCCGTTATTTATCGGATTGGGCAACAACCAGAGATTTGTCTCTACCAAATGTTTACAACTTAGCAAACTCGACAAACCCAATCCTCGATTATAATTTTAACTCGAAGATGCAGGTTAATAGTGCTTACTATTCATTTGACTTTGGTTATAAGAACTATATCAATATTAATACCACTGGCCGTGTTGATAATATCTCTACCCTGCCAGCCGGTTCAAATACTTTCTTTTATCCATCTGTCTCAGTAAGTTCGGTAGTTAACGATTACATCAAACTGCCTGATTTTATTTCCTTCTTTAAAGTACGCGGTTCATTTGCTGACGTGAAGGGTGCATTAACTTCACCAACTATTGGATCATCTTATAACGCATTACAATCAACTGCTTTGGGAACTGGTTGGAATTCTCAACCAGTAGGTAACTTGTTGGGTTATGGTTCAGAATTGACCACCCCGTACAATGGTCCAACTTATACCAATCAAAGTCCATCGGCAGCTTCTACCTATTTCAACGGTACACCATCAGTGGTATTGTCGAGCTCGATCTCGGATCCAAAAATTAAACCTTTTGACGTAACTTCTTTAGAGTTTGGTTTCGACGCTAAATTCCTGAATAACAGGTTAGGCTTAAATGCAACCTATTTCACTACAACAAACGGTCCGAACATTATCCAGTTGCCGGTTGCTGCTTCAACAACAAATACTTTGCAGACACTGAATGGTTTAACAACCAAAAAGGATGGTATTGAATTGGAATTAATGGGTTCGATACTGAAAAATCCAAATGGCTTAAGCTGGGATGTTAACTTAAATTACTCTACCTACAGAGAAACTTTGAAATCAGTAGGCAATGGTTTAACATCTATTTTTCAAAACGGTCACCTGTATCAGGTTGGTGAAAGGCTTGATGCTATCTATGGAACCAAATTTGTTAGAGATGCCCAGGGCGATATCATCAACAGCGGTGGTGTTCCATTGCAGGCTCCTAGCCAGCAGAATAATGCCAACTATGGCCTGCTAGGTTATGCCGACCCTAACTATTCATTCGGTATCACCAACAAATTCACTTATAAAGGCTTTATTTTAAGCTTCCAGTTTGATGGTCGTATTGGTGGTAAGATCTATGACTACACCTGGTATCACGCTATGAATGGTGGTACAGCGATCGAAACTGCAAGCGGTGCGTTTGGTGTTGCTCGTTTAGCTGAGTGGAATAGCACAAACGAAGGTACTGTAAAAGCAACCCCTGCCTATGTTGGTCCTGGTGTTGTTATTGCAAGTGGTACTCCAGTATATGGTCCAGGTGGTGTGATCACCAACTTAGGTTCATTGACTTTCGCTCCGAATACAACAGCCGTTACTACTCAGGCTTACGTTTCCAGCGGTCTTGGTTCAAACTTTGACGAATATTATATGATCAGCCGTTCTTACGCAAAATTGCGTGAAGCATCTATCGGTTATTCATTACCAGCAAGTGTACTTTCGGGTTCGTTCATTAAGAAAGCAACCTTCTCTATTGTAGGTCGCAACCTGTTATACTTTGCTGCACGTAAAGACATCGACTTAGATCAGTTTGCTTCAGGTTACGACGCATCAACAAGAGGTTTGGTTGGATATGACGGTAGCACAGGACTTACCAGCCCGACTGCTCGTCGTTACGGTTTCAACCTTCACTTAACATTCTAATTGTTTAACAATGATTAATAAGAAATTTATGAAAATAAAATCATTTATCCCATTAGCTCTATTGTTAACAATAGCAATGGTAACTATCACAGGATGCCAGAAAGGCGACCTGATTGATAACCCCAATGTGGCGGCATCAACAGGTACGATACCATCCTCTTTATTGCTCAACCACATTACTGCAAAATTGATCAGAGGTGATGAGCAACCGTTTTCGATATCTTCAAAAAACGAACAATACGTATTATCAAACTATGCCTATTACTGGGGTAACAATAGCTACGGTTTCAGCAATACAGAAGATTCGTACGATATCTTAAAATATGCTTTGGCATTACAGGCACAGCAAGGCACCAATACTACCAATAAATACTATGCATTATCGCAATTCTTTAAAGCTTATGCAGGTATCTGGTTGACACAACGTGTTGGTGATATACCATTTTCACAAGCTGGCAACGCATCTATATTGACACCTAAATACGATACACAGCATGATGTGTACAAAAGTGCTTTAGCAATGTTGAACAATGCAAATTCAATTATCGCTCCGCTTGCCACAGCAACACCTAATGTTAAACTCGACGCTAACGGCGATATCTTTAACCTTACCTATTTGCAATGGCAAAAATTGATCAATACCTACACCATCAGAGTTTTGATCAGCCTGAGCAAACGTGCTTCTGATAATGCTGATCTGCAGATCCCGCAAACATTTGCTACTATCGTCAATAACCCTGCTACTTACCCGGTTATGACCAGCAATGCAGATAACGTGGTTTATGCTTACAACCAAACTTATAACCCTTACGCTATTGTTAGTGAAGGCTTACAACCCTATGATAACTTTGGTAGCATGGGCTTACCTTATGTGAGCATTACTTCAGCAACTCAAGATCCACGCCTGATGGTAGTGGCTACACCAGCACCGCAACAGATAACCGGTGGTAAATTGGTGAGTGATTTTACAGCATGGGTAGGTGCAGACGACAACGTTTCTATCGCAACTTTGAATTCAAACGCAGCCGCAGGCCAATATTCTTATCTGAACTATAACAGGTATTTCTCATTGCCAGCTGCTTACAGCGGTGCGAATGCCGAACCATTTGTTTTCATTGGTTATCCTGAATTGTGTTTCAACATTGCTGAAGGTATCAACCGCGGTTGGGCCACCGGTACAACCAATACCTGGTACCTGGCTGGCGTAAATGCTTCCTTAGCTCTTTATAAGATCACTGACGGTCAGACGCTTACTATTTCTGATTTGAAAGGCAATACTTTAGGTACCACTACTGTTAACCTGACTCAATTTTATAACAACATTGCTTACGCTGGCGATAACGCTGCGGGTTTAGCGCAGATATTTACACAACGTTATGTAGCTCAGTTCTGTAACTCAGGTTGGGAACCTTATTATGAGTGGAGACGTTCTGTTGATGCAACGCATCCAAATGGTATTCCTACGTGGAGCCAGGGTGTTGCCGGTAGTATCGGTACAGCAAGTGGCGCTATCCCACGTCGTTGGTTATATCCTGCCAGTGAATCAACTAACAACACCGCTAACTATAATGCTGCTTTAAGTTCTCAATTTGGTGGAACTGATGATGTTAGTAAAGATACCTGGCTTACAAAATAGTTAAATTAAATTTCAACCTTAGAGCAGGGGGACTTTAGCCGGGTCCCCTGCTCTTTTTTAGTTTTATGGCAATGAAAAAACTTACATTATTTCTGTTGCTTGCTCTGGCTGCCTTCGGTGCGAATGCACAGGTAGCCGATAGTGCCAAAAGAAGCGTGGCTTTGCATGGCGCAGCTAACTTTCGCGACCTTGGCGGCTACGCAACTACCGACGGTCGCCATTTGAAATGGGGCGAGGTTTACCGCAGTGCGGATATCAGCAAGCTAACAGATTCAGACCTGATGGTGCTGAAAAATAGAAATATTGCGGTTGATGTGGATCTGCGTGGCCATCAGGAACAGGCACAGGCGCCGGATAAGTTGAATCCGGGTACCGATTATATATTATGCCCTGCCGGCAGCGATAATATGGATTGGGCCAAAGAGATCGCCAAACTAAAAGGCAAACAGGCCGATAGCCTGATGATCGTTTATTACAGCAATACCCAATACCTTGCCGACCGTTATAAACCATTTTTTGATAAACTGCTTAACCTGCCTCAGGGACAAAGCCTGGTGTTTCATTGTTCGGCAGGTAAAGATCGTACCGGTATTGGTTCAGCATTGTTTTTGTATAGCCTTGGTGTGCCTTATAATACCATTATGGACGATTACCTGGCATCAAACTTTTACCGTAAGGCTGTCAATGCCCAATTAGTTGGTCAGATGGTAAAATATATGCATATGGATCCTGAAGTGGCCAAAAGTATGGCAGGCGTAAAAAAGGAATACCTTGACGCTACGCTGAATGCCATTAAAGCCCAATATGGCTCGATTGATAACTACTTAAAAACGCAGATCGGATTGGACGACCAGAAAATTGCCCAACTGAAAGCTAAGTATCTGGAACAATAAATTTTTTCTTCCTAAAAATAGAACCTGGTTTCTTATGGTGAACGCTAAAAAGCTGATCGCAGCAATATTTCTATCAATTGCACCTCTGTGCCTGTTTGCGCAACAGGCTGACCTGATCCTGAATAATGGTAATATCATTACCATAAAACAAAAAGGCGACCGGGCACAGGCTATCGCTATTAAGGATCATACCATTCTTGCAGTTGGCAGTAATGAGGAGATCAGGAAATTTTTGGGTAGTAATACCAGGGTGATCGACCTTGCCGGGCGTACCGTGATACCCGGATTTAATGATGTACATCAGCATCCGGCTCCGATCTATCCTTTCGAGGCAGTTTATTCAACGCTGGAACTGGATACGGTAAGTTCGATGAAAAATTTGATCGCCTTACTGAAACGCAAAGCGGCGATCATGCCTAAGGGAATGCTTATCCGCGGAGTGGGGTATAATGAAACCAAACTTGGCGGACAACCGATACGTGATAGTCTTGACAAGGCCAGTACCGATCATCCGATATTGATCACCCACGTAAGCGGACACCTTTCGGCAGCAAACTCGTACCTGATGCGCTTGAATGGAATCGATCAAAACACAAAAGATCCTGCCGGCGGCGCATTTGAACGTTACCATGGCACCAACATACCTGATGGTATTTGTAAGGAGTCGGCAGCCGGTTTCCTGCATCGCGCAAAAAATATTGTGCATCCGCCTGCGCCTACGCACGATCAGGAAATGGCAGG
>Ga0164297_10003724_pt1 | contig 14043 bp, 14 predicted proteins | sample GEODES058metaG_FD_113539 | JGI IMG/M metagenome (GOLD analysis project Ga0164297, IMG submission 113539) | Dystrophic lake water microbial communities from Trout Bog Lake, Wisconsin, USA - GEODES058 metaG | ecosystem: Environmental > Aquatic > Freshwater > Lake | place: USA: Trout Bog Lake... | reverse complement strand
TGCTTTGAGCGCTTGAGATGAATTGTGGATCCGCCCCAACGCTACAAGGTGATTGTCATTGAATGACTGTATACCTAAGGAGATTCTATTAATGCCGCTGTCAGCGAACGCTTTGAATCGTTCTGTGTCGACGGTGCCTGGATTCGCTTCAAGCGTGATTTCCGCGTCAGGCCAAATATTGAGATAACTTCGAAGTATGCCGAGGAGCCGATCCATTGCCATGGGCGACAATAGGCTCGGCGTCCCTCCTCCGATAAATATCGTGTGGATATGTCTTCCCCAAATCAACGGCAGGGTTTGCTCAAGATCCGCGGCGAGCGCCTCAAGATAGCTATCTTCTGGCAAATGCCCAATTTGTTCATGGGAATTAAAATCGCAATATGGGCATTTCCGAACACACCATGGAATGTGAACGTACAGCGACAGTGGTGGTAAAGCTGACAATAAGTTTGTTGATCCCTGCTTGCTTGGTGATATGCCTACCGACGACGCCAACACAGGCTGGATGGGGATGACGCGCTTCATTTTTTCGCACGCGTATTGATTAGATCGGCATCAGCCATCTTTTTGAATAACGCTTCACATGCCTGCCCTCTATGGCTTAAGTTATTTTTTTGTTTGGGGTCAAGTTCGGCCGCGGTCAATCCGAGATTTGGCAACAAAAAATAAGGGTCGTAGCCAAATCCGTTTAGGCCTCTGGGCTGATCAATGACGATGCCATGCCAACTGGCCTCGGCAACAAGAGGCTGCGGATCGTTTGCGCTTCGCAACAATACAAGTACTGCTACGTAACAAGCCCTACGATTGCTCAAGTTACGCAGCGCATTAATAAGCTTTGCGTTGTTTGCGCTGTCTACTGACTCTTTCGCAGAGACAGGTTGAGCATAGCGAGCCGAATGTACCCCAGGTGCTCCATCTAACGCCTCAACACAGATGCCCGAATCGTCAGCTAGCGCTGGAAGACCTGAGAGTGAACTGGCGTGCCTAGCTTTGGCTATGGCGTTTTCTATAAAAGTTACGTGTGGTTCAGCAGCATCCGGAATACCCAAACTACGTTGGGAAATTAACTCAATCCCGACCCTGTCAAATAAGCTAGCAAACTCTTTCAATTTGCCTGGATTGCCGGACGCTAAAACGATTTTGTTTAACATAAAAGCCTAAGCACTCTTTGCGTCGTCGATCAGCATCGTGACAAAGTCACGCGCAAAGCCAGGCAACGCATTGAGATTACGGACGCAAACGTGTAATTTGCGAAGCGCCCACTCATCGGACAATTGTATGATTTTGATATTCAGGCGCTGCGCATAACGCTTAGCAACACGCTCCGGAACGACGCCCACACCGACCCCTGCTTCGATCATTCTGCAGACTGTCTCAAAGTTACCCACCTCTACTCTGAATCTAAATGGATGTCCGAGTTTATCGGCGGCTTGAATAAGAAACGCATGTATCGCGCTCCATTCAGACAGGCCAACGTATTCGTAAGACAATGTATCGGCAAACGCCACACTGTTTTCACCCGAAAGCAGGTGGTCACTTGGAGTGACCAACACAAGCGTGTCTTCCCGATAGGGGATATATTCTAGATCGAAGCCTGCAGGCTGGCCCGCGACAATACCGATATCAGCTGCGCCCTCCGAGACGGCCTTGACCACCATGTAACTTAGACGCTCTCGCAATTCAACAGTTACGTCTGGGTGCGATGCTAAGTAGCGGCTGAGCACTGCGGGCATTGACTCAGTCATGGCTGTGGTGTTGGCAACCATCCTAATCTGACCTTTAATGCCACGTGCGTACTCATGAATGTCACCACGAAGATGTTCTATTTGTCTCAAAACAAGGCGAGCGTGTCTTAGAAACGCCTCTCCAGAGGGCGTCAGGGTGACACCTTGGCTATTGCGATGAAATAGCCGAGTGCCAAAATGTTCTTCAAGATTTTTTACGCGATTACTCGCCGCCGGAAGGGAAAGGTGCGATTTTTCTGCGCCGCGCGTCAAGCTGCTTGCGTCGCCAATGTTGACGATAAGTTGTAAATCAGTCAGGTCAAAATGATTAGCCATGGGTTCTGCAGTGGATTGTGGCCGGATAAACCGACAATCTTTGTTAACTAAAAAGTCGGGGTTAACCAAACATCAATTGGCATTTAGCCCGTAATCAGGCACATTGCACACATCAAAAACCCAATCATAAGCTACCATGACGTCTCACGCTGAGCAGTACACCGAAATTCGCGATGCAATTCGCGACTTGTGTAAGCAGTTCCCGGATGAGTATTTCCGCAAAATCGACGAAGCCCGAACCTATCCCGAGGAATTCGTCAATGCACTCACTGAAGCGGGTTGGATGGCAGCTCTCATTCCTCAAGAATACGGTGGATCGGGTCTTAGTTTGACTGAAGCATCCGTCATCATGGAGGAAATTAACCGTTGCGGCGGCAACTCAGGTGCATGTCATGGTCAGATGTACAACATGGGGACACTGCTGCGTCATGGCTCCAAAGCTCAAAAAGACTTATATCTGCCCAAAATTGCCACGGGAGAACTGAGACTTCAATCAATGGGCGTGACTGAGCCAACGACAGGTACTGATACTACAAAGATTAAGACTACGGCTGTTAAAAAGGGTGACCGGTATGTCATCAACGGCCAGAAGGTATGGATATCTCGAATCCAGCATTCAGACTTAATGATTTTGCTTGCTCGCACGACTGCGCTCGAGCAAGTCACCAAGAAGTCAGAGGGTATGTCGATTTTCATTGTCGACTTACATCAAGCAATCGGGCATGGCCTCACGGTTAAACCAATCCTAAACATGGTAAATCATGAGACCAATGAGCTTTTTTTCGACAATCTTGAAATTCCCGCCGAGAATCTGATCGGCGAAGAAGGGAAAGGCTTTAAATACATTCTCGATGGTCTGAATGCAGAACGCGCCCTGATCGCAGCCGAGTGCATCGGTGATGGTTACTGGTTTATCGATCGAGTTTCGCAATACGTCAAGGACCGCATCGTTTTTGGTCGCCCTATCGGTCAAAATCAAGGCGTTCAGTTTCCAATTGCTCGGGCACACATCAACGTCGAAGCGGCGAGTTTAATGAGGTATGAAGCATGCCGGTTATTTGACGCTAAGTTACCTTGCGGCACACAAGCCAACATGGCCAAATTGCTGGCTGCCGACGCGTCATGGGAAGCGGCAAACGCTTGTTTGCAATTCCACGGTGGTTTTGGTTTCGCATGCGAGTACGACGTCGAACGCAAGTTCCGTGAAACCCGCCTTTATCAGGTTGCTCCAATCTCGACCAATTTGATTTTGTCCTATGTTGCCGAACATGTGCTCGGCCTACCACGCTCATTCTAAGAAAGAGATGCCAATGACTGCATTACACACACCTGTAGCAGCTACAGTGCTTCACCCAAGTTCTGAGTTAGCTCGTTTCACAGCGGGCTTACAATTCAAGGACATCCCCGAACATGTCGTTCGTCGATGCGAAGATTTATTGCTTGATACGATGGCATCCATTCTTGCCGGCTCTAGTGCGAGAGCCGTGAAGTCCGTCGCCAAATTTGCTCAAGCAATGGGTCCTAGCGATGGCCAATCGGAAGACTATGTTGGGCGCAGACTGACATCACCACTGTTTGCAGCAATGTGCAACGCCGCGTCTGCTCACGTGGTCGAACAAGACGACGTGCACAATGGCTCTGTATTTCATCCTGCCGCCGTTATTTTTCCACCAGCCCTAGCAGTCGCTCAGGCAATTGGCGCTTCAGGACAGGAATTCATCACCGCATCAGTGGCTGCTTACGAGGCGGGCATTCGCATTGGTGAGTTTTTAGGGCGCTCGCATTACAAAATTTTCCATACAACCGGCACAGCCGGTACTGTCGCGGCTGCGGTTGCGGTAGGTCGTCTCTTAAAACTTGATGCAGATCAGATGCTGCACGCGATTGGTTCGGCAGGAACGCAAGCCGCTGGATTATGGGAATTTTTGCGTGATGCGGCTGACTCTAAACAACTTCACACCGCCCATGCAGCCGCCAGTGGCCTGACCGCGGCATATCTTGCTCGCGATGGATTTACGGGTGCGCGCCGCATACTCGAGGGTCTACAGGGGATGGCGGCAGGCATGTCCACCGATGCGGATCCTGCAAAAATAGTCGATCGTCTTGGCGTGCGGTGGGCCTTACCAGAGACATCATTTAAGTATCATGCTTCATGTCGTCATACCCATCCTGCTGCAGATGCACTGCAAGCAGCTATGCGAACCAACAATCTTAAAGCGTCTGACATCAAATCCGTCATTACGCACGTTCATCAGGGTGCGATCGATGTTCTGGGACCAGTGACTGATCCTCAAACTGTGCACCAATCTAAGTTCTCTATGGGCACAGTTCTGGCGTTAATTGCACTGCGCAATTCTGCTGATTTGGCGAACTTTGATCGCGCTCTTAAAGACAAGGCTGTTGAAGAGTTTAGAGATCGAGTCGTCATGGAATTGGATGAAGAAGTCGACACCGCCTACCCAGCGAGGTGGATAGGCAAAGTAACGGTTACGACCCACGATGGACGTACTTTCACAGGCCGAGTGGATGAGCCCAAGGGTGATCCGGGCAACACACTAACACGACCAGAAATTGAAGATAAAGCGCTACGTCTTGGGACTTATCTTGGTGCCGCGAGTCCGGCAGAAGTAAAAGCTTTGATTGGAAAAATTTGGTCTATTAGTTCGCAATCAACGGTCGGCCGATTAGTCCTCTAACCCAATAAGTCAGACCAAATATTTCTAGCCCAAGACCACGCGTACAAACCTTCGAGTACGGACGGTTCAGGTGATAACCCACCTGAACCAGGGACGACTTTGAAAGTTTTCTCCTTAGCATCGTAAGCATGCACGCTCGCAACATGAACAACCTGTTTAGCATCGATAAAGCTGTAGCAGGTGTTGGTTAGCATTGGATGCTGGTTCACGGGCCAATCGCGCAGCTGAGCAATGATCGCCGCCGCGGCGACTTTACCGTGTTGATTTGCCATGTGCCCAGATTTTGGCATCAATTGAGCATTTTGAGTGGAATCGCCAATCACATGGATGTCTTTAACAGCTGTCGACTCAAAGCTAAGAAAATCAACGTGAGCCCATCTACCGTTTGCATTGGTCACGCCCGCCTGCTTGGCGATGTTGCCAGCTTGCATCATCGGTAAAACGTTTAAAACGTCAGCTTTAACATCCTGTTGGATGTCGAACTTCAAAGTCTTTTCCTTTGCATCAACAGAGATCACGTTGTGAGTAGGTCGATACTCGATCATGCCTGGGTATAGGTCCGCCCAAGCCTTTTTGAACAAGCTTCCTTTGGAGACAATATCTGAGTTTGCATCGAGTACGATTATTTTTGATCTGGATTTATATTTTTTTAGATAAGAGGCAACTTGACACACTCGTTCATAAGGTCCTGGCGGGCAGCGATATGGTGCTTCAGGGATACTCAAAGCAAAGACACCACCGTCTCTCATTGAAGCAATTTGTTTGTGCAAAGTTAGTGTTTCCGGCCCAGCCTTCCAGGCCTGTATAGTTACGCCAAGACTATTCGCAGTTGCTAAGCCTTCGATCGAGTCCATCATCAGAGATACGCCTGGTGACAAGACCAACTTGTCATAGCGCAGTACCTTACCTGACTTTAGTTGCAGTGTTTTTGTGTTGCCATCAATGTTGGATACCCAATCCTTCACGATCTTAACGCCATATCGCTTGGCCAACGTATCGTAAGGACGCGTCAGATCTGATAGGCTTTGCGATCCGCCAACAACAAGATTGGATAAGGGGCATGAAATAAATTGGCTATCCGGTTCAATCAACGTTACTCGCGCTTTGTTATTAGAAAATAGGCGCAAATACTTAGCAGTGGTTGCTCCGCCGTAACCGCCTCCAACAACAATAATTTCTGCTTTGGATATTGCCGATTCGGCTTTGGACAAAGCGGGAGTGGCGACCGTAAACGCTGCAGAGGTCATGGCAAGAAATTCGCGTCGTTTCATCGTGGTCACCTTAGTGTTTACCTAGAAATTGAGCAATAGTCTGCAGTTGCTCTTCGCTATATCCCTTGGCGATTTGCGGCATGATAGTGCCTGAGCGCGACCCATTACGAAATGCTAGTAGTTGCTCCAGCATATAGGCAGTTTGCAAATCTGCCGGATTTGACAACGTGGCTGGCTGGGCCCCAACACCATTAGTGCCATGACAACTTGCACAGGTGGCCGCCAACGACGCTCTATTTAGTTGATCCACCGTATTAACTTGTGCGCGTGCGCCGCTACAGAGCAAAACTGAAGAGGAAACAATCAACAATACATACCTAAACTGGCGGATTCCAGACCAAGCTGAAAGGATTGATGTCACTGATGTTTTCAAATTGAAAGCTCCGAAATCTAAAAATTTAGGCTTAGTTTAAGTCATGGACGAACGGCAGGAGATTCAAGAATCATGCCCTCGGCACGCCACATTAAAAATGCCTCTAACTGCTTGAGCTCATCCGAATCATATGGAAACGGCTCTGATCGCACACCAATCATACAGTTACGCAAACGTCTCTCCAGTGAGCCCACTGATTGCCACTCGAGACGATAAATTGGATAGCCGCTTGGGTGCGCTTGAGGTATGACACTTCCGCCAAGCTTGAGCCCCGCTCTCTCATCATGACATTGAGCGCAAGACAAATTCAACTGACCGATACGTTTGTTAAACAACTTAGCGCCTTCGTCAATTTGCGCTCGCATCGCTGGACTGTCGTCGATGTGAATAGGCAGGCCTTTGGACTGCGATGCCACATAGGTAGATAGCGCAAGTGAAACTTTGCTTTCGTGTCCAGCCCTAACTAAGCCTTGCCGCTCTGTGCGGCAGATCTCAATCTGTTCTTCAAGCGTAGTTAATCGTCTCGAGCGAATTTTTGGAAAACTCGCTGCAACGCCCTTCATCGATCTTTCGGCGTCACCATGGCATGAAGCACACGAAAGTGATTTTGGGCCAGATGGTTGAGTCCACAGAGCCTGTCCGTCAAGCAACCAAAAGGCCGCTGGATTCATATCCAGATTATCTTGGAGCGCCTTATTTTCTGCAGACATTAGGTCATAGGATGACTGTTTCGCCTTAGATTGGGCTTGCACAACGCTTGAAGTCAGAATTGCAATGTATGCAAGGAGCAGGCTGAGCAATATCTTTACGATCAAATATTGCTTCAGCTTTTTAAACCACTGTAAGCACACTTGTTGCAACTGAGGAGTAGTCATTATCTCCGACCCATTTGAATTCGAGGGTGCCTGATTCTGTAGCAATCGTTGAAAATACGATCATTGGATTAGCGCCAGTGCCAGGATGGAGCTCGGCCCGGAATATTTCACTACCGCCATATGTACACGTAAAACTACGAATAATGTCTCGTGGAATCAAACCGCCTTGCTCCGTGCGGCGAAAGCCACTCTCCATATCGTGTTGAACAATCACTTTGATATCTATCACTTCGCCTTTTTTGGCTTCACGCGGCATTGTCACTAGAGTTCGGGATGTATTAGCCATCAAACCTCCGTGCACGCAGATAAAGTGACTAACGTATCGGCAAATCCCTGATAAAAACTACCGTCGCTCATCTGGGCAATCGCAACAACACGTTGAGATTCCGAGAGACGGATGCGGCTTTGAATCGTTGCTCGACCTGATCGATTCGTCAAGTAGAAACTTATGATGTTGGGTAGAGGATTGCCTTGGGCGATGATGTGAATCACTTTCACAAAATCGATTGCTGTCATCGGACTATCGACCGACACTTTCATCGCTACAAGATTGCCATTTTCCACTAGAGGCGGAATATCAAGCTTGACTTTACCCGTCTTAACAAATGACGACCCCACAATTTTATCGATGGCCGCTTTAGCATCATCTGGTGTTGCGAGCGCATCACTCAAAGGCAATAAGCCAGTGGCGGCGATCACACCTACAAATTGACGTCTCGTTGTCATTGTTTCAAGGTCAGTAAAAACGCCACAATATCTTCTATCTCTTGAGCTGAGAGCAGAGTTTTCCCCTGGAACGGTGGCGATACGCGTTGCAAATGATCGATCCGATAATACGATGGCATGATTGTGGCAGGGTTAAATAGACTGGCATCCATAATACGGGCTCTTAACTGACCCGCCGATAGGTGGGCTACGCTCACCGAGAGATCGGGTGCTAGATTCCCCTGAAAGCGCTCCTCAGGAAACGGGCCGTTATGACACAAAATACATAAACCAGTTTGACGACTGAGTACCAAAGCTCGGCCCTTTACCGGATCTCCAGCAATTGCCGTCAAACTAGAATCAACCGAATCTATGTGCGTAGACTGAGCAAAAGACAGTATGTGCAGGCCAAACAATAGACACAATGTAAAACCAGCCTGACATACTACCTTTAACGTCATACCAACGTGATACCACTGTTTTTTAACGGAACGGTACGGATACGCTTACCGGTTGCCTTGTAATAGGCGTTCAAGACGGCTGGCGCTGCGACGCAAATCGTAGGTTCTCCAACACCTCCCCATTCTTTGCCACCACCTTGGAGAATGATCGCCTCCACTTTGGGCATTTGAGCAATACGCATGGAGTTAAAGGTATCGAAGTTCTTTTGTTCAATCGCACCATCCTTAACAGTGCACTCCTCCATAAACAATGCCGACAAACCGTAAACAAAAGAACCTGCTACCTGACGCTCGATTTGCGCAGGATTTACCGCGTATCCACAATCGGTTGCAGCAACAATACGATGCACTTTGATTTTAGTGCCATCTTCTACAGAAATTTCGCAGGCCGCTGCCACCATGCTGCCAAATGCCGTCATCTGTGCGACACCGCGGAAAATACCTGCTGGCGCGGGCTTATTCCATTCAATACGCTGTGCAACCGCATTCAGTGCAGCAAGGTTGCGAGGAAAGTCTGCCATGTGTTTGCGACGAAACTCGACGGGATCCATTCCTGCCGCTTCCGCCATTTCATCCATGAAACACTCCATGAATATTGCGTTTTGATTGACGTTTACGCCACGCCAGAATCCTGGTGGCACATGCGTATTGCGCATCGCATGATCGATCAGCAGGTTGGGGAACGTGTAGCTAAATCCGTGTTCTCCCCCGTCAAAAACGCCCTGAAAGGTCAGAGGATCTCGTCCCTTTTGCTGCTCAACCACGGCCGGTCTTACAGAGGCCAAAATAGACTGCCCCGACAAGCGCATGTGCATGCCAGTCAAATTGTTTTTGTTGTCAAAACTTGCTGTCAGTTTTGACATCATAACTGGGTGATAGCGCCCTTGAGTCATGTCCTCTTCGCGCGTCCAGATCAGCTTGATGGGCGTACCAGGGAATTGCTTTGCGATCAATACTGCCTGTGTTGCGAAATCTTGAAAAGCTCCGCGTCGGCCAAAACCACCACCTAAATTAATTTTAATAACATCACACTTTTCTGCAGGCAATCCCGCAGCAGCAATGACGGCAGCAAGACTCGTCTCGGCGTCTTGTGTAGGCACCCAAGCTTCACAACGCTCTGGCGTCCACTTTGCAGTAGCGTTTTGCGGCTCCATGGTCGCGTGATTTAGGAAGGGATAAAAATAGGTTGACTCGATCTTTTTAGCTGCGTCTGCCATTGCAGCTTTGATGTCGCCCCTTTTATTACCAACAAAAGCCTGCTCGGCCGTCAGCCCCTCAACTAGGGTCGCTTTGATGGTCTCACTTGACACTGCCGCATTCGGACCGTAATCCCAAACAATACCGACGTTATCAAGAGCTGTTTTAGCGTGCCAGAAAGTATCTGCTACTGCGGCAACAGCGGAGTCGCCCACACGAACTACAGCCTTTACACCCTTCATGCCGAGGGCCTTTTCTGCATTGAACGCCTTGAGCTTACCGCCGAACACAGGACATTCTTTGATGTTAGCGATCAGCATGCCGGGCATCTTCAAATCGATCCCATAGACTTGCTTGCCAGTTACTTTATCGCGCATGCCATCGATCCGATCCAACGGCTTACCGATAATGGTCCATTCTTTCGGGTCTTTGAGTTTGATGTCCTTTGGCACTTCAACTTTTGATGCGGCGACAGCGACTTTTCCATAAGTGGTTGTGCGGCCGCTAGGCTTGTGAGTAATAACGCCTTTAGATACGCTGCACTCAGCTCCGGGAACTTTCCATTGGGCTGCGGCCGCTTCAATCAGCATCATCCGTGCGGCAGCGCCACCTTGTCTTACGTATTGTTCCGAGGTACGAATGCCGCGGCTGCCGCCTGTAGAAAAATCTCCCCAAACGCGCTTACGCTTCAGGCTTTCACCAGGTGTGGGATATTCGTACGTTACCTTACTCCAGTCGCACTCAAGCTCTTCGGCGACCATTTGCGCTAAACCAGTAATCGTGCCTTGGCCCATCTCTGACCTGACAATCCTGACAACGACTGTTTCATCGGGCTTTACCACGACCCAAGCACCGATCTCAGGAGTCGATAACGGCGCAGCGTCGGCTACGCCCATACCAACCGAAAACTCTATACCCAAGGCGAGTCCCGCGCCAGCAGCGGCAGAGCCGACCACAAAGCGTCGACGCGACAGATTAGCGATATTGGTAGGTGCATTCATAAATGATCCCCTTAAGCCTTGGCTGCTGAATGAATGGCCGCGCGCACTTGTTGGAATGTGCCGCAGCGACAAATATTGGTGATAGCCGCATCGATATCGGCATCAGTTGGATTGGGCTTCTTGTTGAGCAGATCAGTCACCGCCATCAACATGCCCGATTGGCAGTAGCCGCATTGAGGCACCTGATGATCGATCCAAGCTTGTTGCAACTTGGTTAGCGTGCCACTGGCGGCCAAGTTCTCAATGGTCGTGACTTTACGATTGCCCACTGCACTGACTGGATAGGCACATGAGCGGATAGCCTCACCATCTATCATGACCGTACAGGAGCCGCATTGCGCTATGCCACAGCCATACTTGGTTCCCGTCAAGCCAATTTGCTCACGGATAACCCATAACAACGGCGTGTCTGCTTCGACATCAAGCTTATATTGCTTGCCATTTACATTAATTTCGACCATGTTAAATCTCCAAATTTTCTAGATACAGCACCGACAGGCGCTCACGTAATCACACAATGTCAAATCAAGGTCAATCCGTGTTTACGCAGCGGTAGCTCTCTCTGAAGCTTACCGGTGGCAGCGAATATTGCGTTAATGACAGCGGGTCCCACTACACAGATTGTCGGCTCACCCACTCCGCCCCAGAAGTCATAGCTGGGAACCAGCACGCATTCCACTTTCGGGATATTTTTAAGCCGCGCTAACGGATAGGTAGTGAAATTTTGCTCCTTTACCTGCCCGTTCTCAATGGTAATGTCTTCGTTAAAGACCGAGGACAGTGCCATCGCTACAGACCCTTCGATCTGGGCTTTAACCTGTGACGGATTTACAAAATGACCCGAATTCAATGCGAAGACCATGCGATGGACCTTCACTTCTCCCGAAGCCGAGACCGATACTTCCGCAGTTGCGGCAGAATAACTACCGTAACCCATGAACTGAGCAATGCCTCTATGCATACCAGGTGGCAGTGGCTTACCCCAATCGCCTTTCTTCGCAACTGCATCTAACACCGCTAGATGTTTAGGGTGCTGGCTCATTATTGCGCGCCTGAACTCCAGCGAATCGCGTCCCGCAGCTTTGGCGCATTCCTCAATGAAACACTCCATGTAAATGCCGTTCTGATTGGTATTGACCCCACGCCATGGACCAACGGGTACATGCGTATTTCTCATAACATACTCAGTCAACAAATTGGGCACTGTGTAGCCCAATTGAGCATCACCAGGTTCGGCATAGAAACCTTGCAGTTGTCGCGTATCCTTGTTGTTTTTGATTGCAGACGGGGCAAGATAAGCATTAATGGACTGACCCGAAACACGTACCGATAACGCCACAAGGTTACCTTTGTCGTCGAGCCCAGCAGACATTTTGGCCTTAGAAATCGGGCGATAGTAGTCATGAGTCATGTCTTCCTCACGACTCCAGACTAATTTAATTGGCGTGTCAGGGAAATTTTTTGCAATCGCCACCGCTTGATGCACAAAATCCTGTGTGCCACCCCGTCGACCTAAACCGCCGCCCAAATCCATCGTTTGAACATCACATTTACCCAATGGCACCCCACTAGCCTCAGACAATGCTGCAAGAGAGGCCTCCGCATTCTGTGTAGGTACCCAAGCGAAAGCACTGTCGGCACCCACTTTTACAACGCAATTCATTGGCTCCATGGTGCAATGGGCTACGAAGGTGCTGGTGTAAATAGCTTCTACTTTTTTGGCAGCCGAGGTTATCGCAGCTGGCGCATCACCGTTTTTACGTTGCCAGAAATCACCTTGAGCTTCTAAGCCTTCTGACAAAGCGCTCGATATTGTCGAGCTCGACACTTTCGCATTCGGACCGAGATCCCAATCGATAGGAAGATTTTCCAGTGCATTCTTAGCGCGCCACCAAGTGTCGGCGACGACTGCAACTGTAGCGTCGTTAACTTTTACGACGCCTTTAACACCTCGCATCGACTTGATTTTCGATTCGTCATAGCTGACTACCTTGCCGCCAAATACCGGACACTGCTTGATCGCCGCGCACAACATATTGGGAAGTTTCAAGTCAATGGCAAAAACTTTTTTACCATTGACTTTATCTGCGGTATCCAACTTGTGTACAGACGTACCGGCAATCTTCCAGTCCTGTGGCTTTTTCAAAGTGATGGACTTAGCGTCTGGCGGATTCAGCTTGGCTGCCGCATCAGCAACTTTGCCATAAGAAATTTTCTTGTTGGTTTTCGTGTGCGTGATCACCCCTTTGTTCACGCTCAGTTCTGCAACTGGTACTTTCCAAAGATCTCCCGCAGCCTGTAAAAGCATCATGCGCGCTACAGCGCCTCCACGGCGCACGTAGTCTTGGGACTCTCGCACCCCTCTACTACCTCCGGTCGCCATTGAGCCCCAAACACGATTACGCGCGATGTTTTGACCCGCTGTTGGAGCTTGTGTCGTAACTTTGGACCAATCACACTCAAGTTCCTCGGCAACCAGTTGAGCCAAACCGGTACGCGTACCTTGCCCCATTTCGGATCGCACGAAACGAATCACACACGTATCGTCAGGTTTAACTACGACCCATACATCGACTTCATCCGGGGTCTTCAAAGGTGGGGTTGCACCTTCGGCCCAAGCGTAAGTTGGTAGAGTAAACCCAAGAGCCAATCCGGATCCAACCGCGGCAGTGCCAAGAACGAACTTACGACGCGAGGCAACGAACGACGTAGCTTTCCGTGTAGATTTAAGGGAGTTTGTCATATGGTTATCCTCAAACACCGGTTGCATTAGAGTTTGCGTAAGCCTTCAGTACGTCATCTAGCTTCTTTTGTCCGGCAGCCACATGTATGCCATCGCGGATACGTTGGTAAGTGCCGCAGCGACAGATGTTTGACATAGCGGCATCGATGTCCGCATCGCTTGGCTTAGGTACTCGTTTAAGCAGCGCCACAGCCGCCATAATTTGTCCAGACTGACAGTAGCCACACTGTGGGATGTCGAGCGCTAACCAAGCCTTTTGAACAGCATGGCTAGTATCTTTTGAAATCCCCTCAATAGTCGTAATCTTTTGTCCTGCGGCAGCAGAAACTGGAATTGAGCAGGATCTGACTAACTCCCCGTTCAATTGCAAAGAACAGGCGCCACATTGAGCTACACCGCATCCATATTTTGTGCCCGTCAAACCAACGACTTCTCTAATCGCCCACAACAGAGGCATATCCGGTTCGACATCGACAGAATATGCGACGCCGTTTACGTTGAGTTCCATTGCAATTGTCCTTGATTTAAAGCAGATGCATGTTTGACAAAAATGACTGAAATTCAAATGCGAATGTAACTTAATGCTAAGGTGCTGTCACCGTGTAACATTGCAGAAAAGCCCCATATTCATTAGGCTTATTACTTTGACGGTCAAAGCCGT
>Ga0164297_10003719_pt1 | contig 14049 bp, 10 predicted proteins | sample GEODES058metaG_FD_113539 | JGI IMG/M metagenome (GOLD analysis project Ga0164297, IMG submission 113539) | Dystrophic lake water microbial communities from Trout Bog Lake, Wisconsin, USA - GEODES058 metaG | ecosystem: Environmental > Aquatic > Freshwater > Lake | place: USA: Trout Bog Lake... | reverse complement strand
CAACCACAACCACAACCACAACAACCACAACCACAACCACAACATATAATACCATTCACATCATCCAAATCACAATTTATAGAAAATGTTCAACGATGGACATTGATTGATAGTCAATTGAAGATCATCCATGAGAAAACAAAAAAACTACGAAATATGAAATCAGATCTTTCACAACAAATATGTTTTTACATGAATGAGAACCAGTTAACAGATAAAAAAATTGGTGTAAAAAACGGAGAACTTCGGATAGTAGAAAAAAAAGAATATTCTCCGTTGACATTTAGCTACCTAGAAAAAACTTTAGAAGATATTATACCAGAAAGAGAAAATGTACAATATATTATTCAATATTTGAAGGATCATCGTGAAATAAAAAAAACACAAGAAATTCGGTCTAGTTATGCTTCGGAAAATGAATAATATATATATAGTATATATACGAAATGAATATATTACCATCGATTGCTGAAAAATATGTATTTGAAATGGATTCTATGGGTTTGATGAAAGGTGGTTATTTCATCAATGATTTTATACAAGAAGAAAATAAAAAACAAATGAAAATAGAAGGTGGTTCTCTCAATGGATTCTCTCGATTTGAGAACCTGGTTGTTCCCATTGGGTTAATTCGAATGAATCATGAAGAATTTTTGGGAGGAGAAAAAAGGAAAGAAATCATTTCAGAAGAAGTCATATCCAATGATCATTTTGATAAGTTATTGAATTTTCTTTCTCCAAAAGGAGAACATGAAAAAAAACATGGAAAACATGGAAAAAAGACAAAAAAAACAATCAAGTTCTCCATGAATAAAACAAAAAGACGATAGAATATTCATTTTTTATTTTTATATAAAATGAATTGGAATAAAATGCCTTGCAAAAAGCTTGCGAAAAAGCTTGCGAAAAAGCTTGCGAAAAAGCTAGCGAAAAAATTCTCGTCAAAAAGCTTGCACAAAAAAGTCCTTAAGATCGATTGTATTCAAACCATTGATTTGTATTATAAGAATTGATTTTCAACAATTTATCCGCATTTTGTTTCCAATAATTGACCTTGTTCTCTAATTCAATATCTTCATGACTTTTTGGATACACTACATTTTGATTGGATTGCATTCGTGATAAATCGCCAGTAGTTGGGTCTGGTTTTTTACCATAACAATTGACACCAAATTTCAAATAAGGATTTGCAAAATATCCACCATTGACACCAGGTCGTCCACAATCATTTTTATGTTTTTTTGTTTTTTGTAATTTTTCCCAAGTTGCTTTTTGTGTAGGAAAAAAAGCCATTTGACCATCGGACCATCCATAATTACACCATTCTGCACCGTTATTATATGCTTGCTCAATTTGATCGTAAGTAGCTAATTTTGCACCATAGGAGGAACATATAGCTTGAGCATCGTCATAAGTATATAAATTATTGGATACATTAAAAACTTCCTCTTGATGAATGCCGCCAGATACATCTTTTATTGGAGGTGGTGGTAATGGTGGATAAAAGAAATTCCTTATAAGTTCTGTAATTGAAATACCTAAAATATATTTGAAAAAATCGATAAAAACAAGGATTAAAAATAAAATCCAAGCAATGTTCTCAATGATGGAAATAAAAAATGGTTTGGAATCATTGGTCATTGGTATTCTGAATAAAAAAGAAACGGTATAGAAAACAAATAAAAACAGCGAAACGGTTATGATAGAACTAGGTTCATTCAAAAAATGATTTGTGTAAGAAAGACTGAACTGAACAATGTTATTTTTTTGATCGTCAGAATAAGAATAATAACTTGCAATAATAAATATCAAAATACATGTAAATACGATAATATCTAACATACGACTTACTTGTGATTGTTGATTTGGAATATTTGTATTACCACGGTTGATAAAAAATCCTAAAACAAAATAGGCAATAAAATATATTGCTAAAAACCAAAGAAGTAAAAGAACATTGGATTCATTGAATACCTTTTGAAATAAATTTCCAAAATCATTGGAGGATTGAAAAACAGAAGTAGTGTCGGGTGAATAAGAAGATGGAGTACTAGAACTTGGCGAAGAAGGAACACTATTTCCTTGTGTAGAAATATTATTATTTGATAAATCTTTTTGTGAGTCCATTATATTATACTTGGATATAATATAATAAGATTTTTTTTGGCATACTATTCTAAAAAAATTCATCGTTTACGATAAAATAAACAATAAGCCATAGGTGTTACAATTTGACTTATGTTGTCGATATTTTCAATGATAGTATCATTAAAATGAACCCATTTATTATCCGCGTGTTTTACAAAAGCAGTATAATGCCCACCGTTTACACCACCGATATGATTACACACCGCGTATAAATCATACAAATAACTAGATGGATTGTATCCACACACATAGTTGGATAAATTGAAATTGTCTATTGGAAAATCGATCAAATTTTCCAATTTTATACTACCATCCGGTGAAAATCGTTTTAAACATAGAATCAAAATTTTCGGAAAATTCCAAAAACTTATTTTTTTATGCACATTTTCTTTTTCATTGGTTTTTTCATTTAACCATGCATTTTCACCATTCATAAATTCTGGAATAGTAAAAAAATCAAAACAATCATATAAATTGGAAGCAATTCGATTTTCATAAAAAATGGGTAAATCAAGAATAAAATAACTTTCAGGTTTACAACTTTTGATATCCATGGAAGAATCATTGGATATAATTTCCGACATGTAAATACCGAAAAATAAGTCCATAATTTCAGAATATTCTTTCGAATAGGTTGTTTTTAACATATCATAACATTTTACTGCTAATATATCTAGATTGGTTTCCGTTTTTCCATGGATATTCATATGAATACCTCTAGAAACACTATTATGCATACAATCAATCATAAATAATAAAAATTCGGGCATATCATTTTGTGTCCATCCTGTAAAAATTTCTTTATCTTTTATTTTGGATATTTCATGAACGGCATAGACAAATTTATTTGGTGCGACCGTTCCATTTCCACTCCACATAATTTGGCGTAATTCATTCCATTCTTTTAAAATGGTAGAATCGGGTAAAGAATCTTTTAAAAATCGTTTGTAATTGATTGTATCTAATAATTCATTTAATTCATAGGTATGATTTAATGCCTGTAAACATGAATTTAAAAAACAGGTATTTCCAAGATTTTGAATTCCAGTATATCCTTTTTCTTTATATTTTTGTAAATTTTCTATTTGTTCCATTTTTAAAGAATATATTTATTGTAGAATGGTATAGAAATATCTTTATACCATTCTATAAATAAAATGAATGATTTTGAAAATGAAATATTAGAAGCATTAAGAAGACAACAAAGAAGAACACGAACAACTCGGTCAGAACGACCTAGAACAAGAACAGACGCGGATGATACCGTTTTTCGTTTACAAATGTATAATATTATTTATAATTATAACAATAATATTCGTTTGTATCAGGAAAGTATGCAAAGATATCATAGTGTCATTGAACAATATTTACAAACGATGAGTCAAACAAATGAAGAAACGAACACAAACACGAACACAAACACGAACACCAGATTTTATTCAACGACTGGTAATAACCGTAGTAATTTATTCCGAAATACATATAATATTATTGATCATTTATTAAACAATGAAAGTTTTACTTTTACAGATGTCGTTGTTTGTCCAACCAATGAACAAATTGCCAATGCAACACGACGATTTGAATATAATTTGCAAAATACCAATCATACAAGATGTCCAATTACATTAGAAGATTTTCAAGAAGGTGAAGAAGTTTGTGAAATACTTCACTGTCATCATGTATTTCGAGAACAGGCATTGTATAATTGGTTTACACAAAATGTTCGTTGTCCAGTTTGTAGATATGATATTCGTCAATATTCTGGATCTGGATCTGGATCTGGATCTGGAGCTGAACCATCTGTATCAGAAGAAACACCATCTACAAATACACAAACAACCTTACCGATTGCCAATACGAATCTACGAAGAAATCAAATGCCATTATATCAATCGGTATTGAACAATTTAACGAGTGAAATCTCACATATTTTACAAAATTATGTGGAAAATTCATCTGAAAATGGAAATGGAAATAATGTGGTTACATTCGAAATACCATTATTGTATTACAGTAACAGCAGTAGCAGCAGCAGTAACAGTAACAGTAGCAGAGATGCATCCGATTTATCCATGAACTTTGATGTTCCTTTGGATTAGGGATTAGGAATTTGTAAAAAATATGTATTCTTATGGAATAAATATTTTTCTATAAAGATTTATTAGGTGCAACGGTGTAAAACCGCCATTTATTTTTTTTCTTGTGGTGGTTTTTCTACTATAGGTCTAGTAGATAACCATACAAATTTATGTGTTAAATAATAAACGAAGGAGAAAACAATAGCATGTGTTGCTGCTACGACGAATTTACCTCCTTTTGGTGGTAATGATACTAAAACACCAGGTGTTAAAACGAAGAAAAGGATTGCTATATAGATTGCCATTAACCAATTCATGTTGGATGAATTATATAGTATTCTTAGATTTTTTGTTTTATCGTATTTTTGAAATTCCAAAATTCGAAAATTCCTAAATAAAAAATATACATGGTAAACTCCAATTGGAAATACAAAAATACAATCTGAAAACATATTAAAGTTTTGACCATAAATATAGAAAGATACACTTCAACATGGAATCTTTTTTATTTTTATCTTACAATATCGATGAACAAATTGAAATTTTAGAAACAAAATATGAAGCTTATATGGAGCCGAATATAATAGATGTGTTTGACGAAATTTTGAAATATGCAACGGATATCAAATACGCAGAAAAAGCATTGACCCTGATCGATTTATTTATTCAAAAAATGAATCCTTACTGTTTTGATAAATTATCCGCACATTTATTTACAGGTATGAAATCCATCAAATGGCAAATAAAACATGTTTCGTTACTAACCCTATCAAAATTTGCGGAATATCATCCAAATGTAACTGCACAAAACATGCCGGAAATAATTATGAATTTGATTGCTATTTCATCGGATACTAAAAAAGAAATTAAAACACAAACATTGCATACATTTCATAGTGTATGTAATACAATTGAAAATGTAGACATCAAACATTTGATTCCTACTGTCATATCCGCATACATGAATCCTGCACAAGAAACTCAAAAAGCATTGGATGCATTAGTGTCTACACCATTTGTAAATGATATAGATATACCTACATTAGGTTTTCTTTGTCCCTTATTAACCAAATCTATGCGTGAAAGAAAAATGGTCTATCAAAGGCGTGCAGCAGTCGTGATTGAAACATTGACAAAATTATTAAAGAATCCAGTTTATGCAAAAATATTTTATCCAATTTTAGAACCGGTTTTAACAAAAGGATATGATGAAATTGCGGAAATGGAAATTCGTAATGTATGTTTGAATTCAAGAACTATTTTAACGAATGTGTATAATTTAGGTATCAATAAATCATTCGAAAGTTATACATACGATGAATGTAAAAAAACATTTTTTAAAGTTCTTGAAAAAGAACATTTTTTAATTGATCATTCGATTGGATTAGTATGGAATTTGGTGAAAAATGAAATCAAAGATGAAACTGTATGGAATCAATGTATGGAACCATATTTACAATATGTGATAAACGATAGGGCTGCAATGAATCAAATCAAAGATACGATTATCAAAACCATTACAGTAGAAGAATATAATCCAGAAGATGATGAAGAAAATTTATGCGATTGTGTTTTTTCATTAGCTTACGGAACTCGTGTTCTTTTACATCAAACACCATTTAAAGTCAAAATCGGTAGAAAATATGGTTTGGTTGGACCAAATGGTGCAGGTAAGTCTACACTCATGAAAGCAATTGCTAATAAAAATTTACAAGAATTTCCGGAAGATTTGAAATGTGTGTATGTCGAACATGATATTCAAGGAAATAATTCAGATACAAGTGTATTACATTATGTTGCAAATGACGAAAAAGTTTTACAAATGGATATTACGGACGATCAAATTATTGATGGATTAAAAAATGTTGGATTTGAAAACAATATGATTCATGGTCCAGTCACTGCATTATCTGGAGGTTGGCGTATGAAACTTGCTTTAACGAGAGCCATGTTATTGAATCCAGACATGTTATTATTAGACGAACCGACGAATCACTTAGATCAATTCGCAGTAAAATGGTTAGTTGATTATTTAAAAGGATTGACCAAAACCACATGTTTAATTGTGTCCCATGATACACGATTTTTAGATGCAGTTTGCACGAATATTACACATTATGAAAATTTAAAATTAAAATTTTATCGTGGGAATTTATCCGATTTTGTAAAACAAAAACCGGAAGCAAAACAATATTATGAATTAACCAATGATAATGTATCTTTCCAATTTCCAGAACCAGGACCATTAGAAGGTGTAAAATCATTAACAAAAGCCGTTTTAAAAATGAAAAATTGTTATTTTCAATATCCTAGTGCTCTAAAACCACAACTCATCGATGTTAGTATTCAGGTATCTATGGCATCGCGTGTTGCAATTGTAGGTGTAAATGGTGCTGGTAAATCAACATTGATTAAAATTTTAGTTGGAGAATTAGAACCAAATAGTGGATTGATTGAAAGACATCCAAATGTTCGTGTTGCATATGTTGCACAACATGCGTTTCATCATATTGAACATCATTTGGATAAAACTCCGGTTGAATATATTATGTGGCGTTATCGAGGTGGATATGATAAAGAACAGACCAATAAAGATAGTTTGACATTATCCGAAGAAGAACTTGCAGCTATCAAATTGAAAGCAAAAGAAAATAAATATATGGTAATCAATGAAATAACGGCGCGAAGAACGGGTAAACGAGAAAATGAATATGAATGTAAATCGGATTCCGAAATTACACAATGGATTGTAAAAACAGAACTAATAGAAATGGGTTATGAAAAAATGGTCAAAGAATTCGATGAAAAATTAGCTATGGAAAGTATGTTAGGTCAAAGAAAATTAACAACCGGTGAAATACAAAAACATTTAGATAATTTTGGATTAGAAGCACAATTTGCACAACATAGTAAAATTGGTATGTTATCTGGTGGTCAAAAAGTAAAAATAGTATTAGGTGCATGTATGTGGAATTTACCACATGTAGTGATATTAGATGAACCAACAAATTTTTTGGATAGAGATTCATTGGGTGCTTTGACGGGTGCTATCAAAACATTTAAAGGGGGGTTATTATTGATTTCACATAATGAAGAATTTTATAAAGAAATATGTCCGGAAAAATGGTTATTGGATTCCGGTAGTTTGTCTGTTTTTGGTTCAGAATGGATGGAAGAAGTAGAAAAAGCGCGTAAAAAAGCAGAGAAAGAAAATGCAAAGAAATTAAATTTAGACCAAGCAGAAGATAAATTTGATTCATTAGGAAATAAAATCGAAGTGGTAAAAGAAAAGAAGGAATTATCGCGTGGTGATAAAAAAGCTTTGTTGAAAAAGAAGAAAGAAATGGAAAAAAATGGATTAGATACTTACGAAATAGATTTGCTATTAGGCATTGAATCATAATACAAAAAATATGATTTTATTCAATTCATATTTTTTATTAGGAAATTTCGAAGAGTTATTTCCTATTTTGCAGGAACAAAGAAATTCGTGATTTGTTGGATTCCATGTTTTTCATTATAAATTCGGTCTAAGACTTTATCAAATAATAGCACTTTTATTTTTTCAGAACAATATTTTTCTTTTTTTTTCATAAATTCTTCCATATCTGGATAATCTCGTTCAAGTGCAAGAATATCTTTTTTATAATTTTTAATTTGGATTGTTTTTCCTTGTTTTTCCCATATTTGAACTAAGGCTAGTCCAAAAAGTTGTTGTAATGGTTTCATCAATTGATTTGTAATATAATGAGCAAAATCAATCGGTAATTTATTGGCTACGATAAATTCGGGTGTTTCAATCTTATCCCCTTGAAGAGCTTTATGTTCATTATTTACAATAAATACGAATTTCATACGATCTCCTGGTTTTGGTTTATTTCCAGGATCTCGCTTTCCAATACGATCCGCTAATACTTTATGACCAATTTGATTTGGATTTTTATAATCACTTCTTAATGCTTTTGTAATGGTCAATTTATCCATTGAAACATTTCCTTCAATTAAATCATTCAATGATTTATTTAAAAAGTCAATCGCGGAATTGATATTATTTTCTTTCATTAAAATGTTTAAAATCCCACCGTAGACATCTTTTAAATAATCACATGAATCACGCCTTTTTAAAGAAAGTCCCATATATTTCAACTTTCCTTTGTTTGGATCTTCTTCATACAACATTCCAACATATCTTTTTTTGGATAATAAAATGAATGGCATTAGAGTTTTTTCATAAGATAATTCCATGGGTGGTTTTAACCATTGTGTGCAAAGTTTTGCTGCATCTTGTGCAATTTCAATCGTCATTTCAAGAGCCTGTTTACCACGAATTTTTTCACCAGTGGTTGGATGTTCTAAATTAAATGTAAAGAATACGGAATCTGTGTTATGAACGATGATATTACCAATTCCTGCTGCAAAATGATGATTTTCCGTTGTTAAATCGTAGACATATCCTTCATATTCGATTTCTTGCATTTGTTTGACCGTCGTTGGATGTTTATTTTCATAGAAACGACTGACGACCTTATAAATCATCGGATTATCGGTTTCTTTTATTTTTATATAATTACTATAGGATTGTATATAAGCACAATATTTTGCCATTTCCATATGATCTTTGGAGATATCGAATTCATCTTTTTGAAGTGTATTTCGAAAAACTCTTCCATATGGCATTGGTAAATGACTATGTAATAATTTTGTAGATCCAACCGATACATCTTTGGGTGACATTTCCTTTCCATTTTCTCGAACTAGAGAATGATCATCCGTTACATCAACTAATCCTGTGTTGGTTAACACTCTCAACATTTTTTTATGGGATGCAAGACGATGTCGTATGACTCTATAAAGTCGTGTCCAACCTTTTTCTGTCCATGTTTGAATATCGTAAAGTAATTCACAAACCTCTTTTTCTTGTTTTCCTTTTTCCATACACATTTTCCATTTTCCTTCCCCGTATTTTTCAGCGATTTCTTCAATCGTGCAAATATCGAAAACACCTTTTACTAAAACATAAACGGGTGTATAATTGGCAACACTATCTCCATAAACATATTCCGCTTTACATTTGACGGGTCCATGAGATACAGTTTCATATAAATGATCGCCATAGACTTCTTCAATAATTCGTTTCGCATAAATAATCATCATACGCCCCGTTGCAGTAGTTGATGCAGCAACATCTTTTTCATAAAAAGTGGAAGTTCGGGCTCCACATTGACCATATAAGGAGTTTGCAGTTACTTTATACCCAAGTTGTCGTTTATCTAAAATATTTTGCATAAATGGATCTTTTTCACCTTTAATCATATTACGAGTATCTTTACGCGCTTTTAATAATTCTTCTAAAATGGAGGGCATAATTCCTTTTTTATTATCAGGAAATTGTGCCCAACGACAAATCATTTTTCCACATTTGGTTTTTTCTGCACGCGAAGTCGGTGTTTTACGAATATATCGAAAAGTGTCGAATTCCAAATCAATATAATCGTATCCTGGTAAATTGTCATAGATAAATTTTCCATCTTTATCTTTTTCCCCCGTTTCATTGATTAAAACACCATTTAAATCATATTCTTTTGTCCATACTTTACTATCATGTGATAAATTTTGACTAATCATAGAAGATGGATACAGAGAAGAATAATCAACACAGGCAACTGGATTATCCATATACATAGAACATTTTGGTGGAAGGACAATGGCTCCTTCATAACCATCACCACTACCTGATTTATCTAAATCTGGCATTAATGTATCTTTTTCTCTACATTTTTTTGCAACATAACTTGTCAATTTGATTCCTTGTCCTCGAAAAATCAGGAAACTAATTGGAACACTGCATATTCTGGACATTTCTATGTATCCAGTAATCACATCGATTTTATTCATGAGATGATGAACCAAGTTACAATCTTGAATACAATATTTTGCTACAACTGCTCTATCCGCCGAACTTCCCGCAGCAAGTCGGAAAATATCTTGTGGTGTAACATCATCTTTTGCAGTTCCCCATTTGATTGATTTTGTAGAATCAAATTCTTCATGACCTTCAATAATAATAACATTATAAGTATTTGTCACTTCTTTTCCTTTATACATTTCTACAACACTACGATTCTTTTCAATATGAAGAACTTTAAATTTCTTTCCATTTTTATAATAGTCCGCGGTAAATCCTGTTAACTCAATATGAATAAAATCTCCTACATGTAATCCTGTTAAATTTTGACTATATAGTTCAGTAACATGACCATATTTTGTATCATATGCACAGACCACTTTTTTAATATCATCACTAATATATTGACTTGCTACATCATCTAATTTATAAGAGGAAAGATTGAAATCTCGACGAAAATAAGCATACATGTCAATTTGCAATCTTCCAGTCATTTTGAAAAAGCTTAAATCATATTCACCACTCGCAATTTTTAATTTTGTATTTTCGATTTTCAATATTTCTTTAGAAGAATCTTTATTTTTGACATATTTTCCACAAAATTCGCCGACTTTTCGAGATAATAAGAGAAATTCTTTTTCACAATGATTTTCTTCTGCTCGACGAAACATGAATTCATAATCAAAACCAAATATATTATATCCAATAATAATATCTGGATTTTCTTGTTGTATTAACTCTGTCCATTTTAATAATAAGTCTGTTTCATCATCCACTGATTCAATGACAGCACCTTCTACTGGATCGCACGATCCTAATACAATACAATGATTCAAATATGTTTCTGGTTCCCCATATCGCATAAATGTAGAACCGATAAAAGTGACTTTATCACCTTCTAATCTTGGAAATAATCTTGTTAATATATTATTTGTAATTTGAATTTTATCATCACGATCATATTCCGATTCGAACAATACATCAATAATCGTTGCTTTTTTATGAATGGCCAATGATTTTGATTTTTTTTTCGAAGTAAAATAGGAAGATTCTTCTTGTGGTGGTTGTTCTTCTTCTACGACATCATTCGTCGTTGTTTCTGTAGAAGTAACCGTTTCTTTGATTTGTTCAAACATTTCATCAATAGTGAATAAATAGGAATTATCTTCTTCTTTGTTTGCTTTTTTGGCTTGTTCTAATGATTGTTCATTCAATATTTTTATAATGGCGGACAATTTTTCTTTCGAAGGCATGGTTTTAGGATACACCAGATCGACTTCATCAAATGTGCCATATCCAAAAGCTGTAAAAATAATTTTCTGTAAAAGTTGTTTGGCGGATACTGCATCAATAAAACCGGATTGTTTTATAAATATATCTACAATATTGGTTGCTAGTCGTTTATAGGTTTTAACTGGTAATGGAAAATCACCGTGACTACTACTGGCTTCAATATCAAAACTACATATTTTATAAGGGACTAAAGTTTCTTTTTCTGGTAATGGTTTTAAATGTATGGAGCTACATATAAATTCATAGTTGCAAGTAGTTGTTTTATGGATTGGTTCTTTTACACGGTTCATTGGAATTGAAATCCATCCAGATGGACTGACATTTTGAATATGAAAATATCTTAAAAGGGTTGGAATATTACTTTCATATAATTCGAGGAAAACGCCATGAAATGAAAAGGGTATTCGTTTTCTTATAGTTTCTGAATTTTCCGGATCTTTATTATATTCATACCATAAATTTTTGACTCGATTCATGACGGTTGTGTTTTTAAAAACAAATTTTACAAATTGATCTTTTTTTCCTGCAGTAAATCCGTATAATTTTTGATATTCAACTAATTTTACTTGTAAAATAGATTCGCTATATTTTTTTTCGATCTTTGATAAAATATGTTGTAATAAAGCATTCGCATTGTATTGTGTCCAATCGATACCTACTTTTACATAGAAGAATGGTTGAAAATCTTCCATATAAATACAACAAGTTTCCCCTTTTTCATTTAATCCAAACATTTGAATGATAAATTTGAAATCATCTTTTTTTACTGTTTTCTTTGTTTTTTCATCATCGACGGAAGAATCATCCGACCCAGATTCTATTTTTTTGGATGATTCATCATAGGTATGAAAATCAATCAAACGAAATTGTTTCCATATAGTTGGTTTTTGTTTTTTAATTGTTTGTATTGTCTCTTTTGACATTTTGATTGATTCTTTTATTGTGAAATGTTATTTTATCTTTATTTCATTAAAACAACATTCAATTTTTTCTTGATTTTCTTGATTTTTTTCCCATTTTTTTTGATTTTCTGCCACCCATTTTTCTCGATTTTCTGCCACCCATTTTTCTCGATTTTCTGCCCCCCATTTTTACAGAAGAAATCAACCATTGTTTCATTTGTTCCGCACTTCGTTCACCGTCATACATATGTAATTTTTTATCAGATACTTTAAATATGGTTGGATATCCATTTTCTGATAATTTATCACCACCTGCAATTTGATCATTGATTTTTTTCATTTTTTCTTCTTTTATAGCTGAATCTTCACCAGCTTCAATTTCAACCATTTTTTCAAGATCCCTGGTCTCCATACCACCTTTCATTTTATTCCATTCAGGCATAAGGGCTTGACAATGACCACACCAATCTGCATGAATTAATCCAAATATAGTTGACATATAGTATATATACTCCTTTATATATACTAAATATATTTTTGTGTTTTACTAATTTTTTATCGCTGAATATATTATACAGAATGAATAAAGCTAAAATTATATTTCAACTATTTTTAATTATTGTATTTTTAGCTGGAATCTATGTGATTGCTACTTTTCCAATATTTCGTAAAGAAGCTTTAACAAATCGAAAAGATAGATTACAAGATGAAGAAAACATGGATTGTCCAAATTTATTAGTAAAAAAAGGGAATGTATTGATGTTATACAATACAGATGCAGCTATTGTTGATGGCGTCAATCCTTTACCATTTTATAATTTAGATGAATATATTAACTATTTAGAAATTCAACGAAAGAAAGGATTACGATGCCCTGTTCTTTATTTACAACAAGAAAATGACGCACAAGGAAATGACATTTATCGTGTTCGTCCAAGTCCTTTTCAATTAGAAGGCGGAACGGCAACCGCTGTGTCTTCATCCACAATTTATAAAGAAAATAGTCAAGGTGTTCCTGTCCCGGTCATTGATGCAAATCGTGAAAATCCGCCATATAATGCGAATAATTATGCGGGTTTTGATCCAATAGGATTACATGTAGGAACTTATAGTGAATTGGACAAAATTCATGATTCAACAAAACAAACATTACAAAGTGATAATCCAATGGATCCGAATTGGGGGGGTGTTCGATTTACACAATTAGCGATCGAATCACAAAAATATGATGATAATAATGTGAGAAAACCAGTATTATTTCAACCAAGAGGTTTTTATGATCCAACCGTTCAAAATGGAATTCCACAACCAAAAGATTTAATTTAGTTGGTCAATGAAGTGAATTGTGTGATGTTGGTTTTTTCTGGAAGAGTTGTTGTATTATTGGATATGTCCAGTATAACTTTTTCAGGAGAAACATAAGTGTAAGTATAAGAATCTAATAAAAAAGATTTTGTTTGTTCAATTCCATCTTCCATTTTGCAAAATCTTTTATCTTTTATAGTTGAATATATTTTTTCTAAATATTTTCACCGCACGAAACCGATGATAATAAATATTTGCGAATATTTTCAATCGAAGTTTTATTAATTTTTCTTATTTTTCCATTGTTTTCATAAGTAATGTTCTCTAAACTCGAAGGATCTGTTTCAATTTCTTTGATGAAATTTGGAAATGTCGAAAATTTTTTCATGATGGCAATCGCGGTCACTGAACTTAT
>Ga0164297_10003716_pt1 | contig 14053 bp, 17 predicted proteins | sample GEODES058metaG_FD_113539 | JGI IMG/M metagenome (GOLD analysis project Ga0164297, IMG submission 113539) | Dystrophic lake water microbial communities from Trout Bog Lake, Wisconsin, USA - GEODES058 metaG | ecosystem: Environmental > Aquatic > Freshwater > Lake | place: USA: Trout Bog Lake... | reverse complement strand
GCTGATAATCTCATGTATAGTGATTCAAAACTGATTGCGCGCTTACAGCTTCAACTCAAAGATAATTATTCAAAAGCTCACATTTCATCTATTCATCATGAGATTGAGGTGCCCTTAAATAAGCATATTTGGGGAACACCTGTTTTATTTGATCAAGATGCCACGCTTGATATCTCTCCTTTATGGCGCATGGTTGCCGATGATCTTGATGAAGCATTAAAATGCCAACCCTTGCGCGCTAAAATTATATCATCTGGTCGTGGTCTTGTTCAGTTAAGCGCAGGCCAAGAGCATGGTGTTGAACGTGGTGATTACTTTATTGTCCAATTTGATCGTGGGGCAACGCCTGCTTGGCAAGTGCTTAAAATTGAACAGGCTGGTCCTGTCATGTCAACGGCAAGGATAATGAAACCTGCGCCATCAATTCCAAATAATTCTTTGGCAATTTTATTAAAATAAGGGTCTGCAATGAGATATATCATCTGTGCTGTTCTTCTTATTTTACCACTTCATGTGAAGGCGCAAGAGCAAAGCGCCGACATGTCATCAGATGCGCTCAGCCATATTGAGAATGATGAACATGCGAATATATGGGGTGCGCAAGATCTTAAAAATGCGCTCACGCGATGGCTTGGTGATCATGACGTGCGTGTTGATGAGCGCACTTCAATAGGCCCGCTTGATGAGCGGATTAGATTAGAAGCTTGTACATCGCTTGATATAGCGCCCCATAGTGCGCGCAGTTCAAGTTATGTATTGCACTGCTTGGAACCGCAAAGCTGGAATTATGTTTTGAGTGTCACGCAAGATGGTCGTGGCGTGACAATGAAGCATGGCAAGACAGCGTCCGCTCAGGGGATGCAAAATCATTCTTGGACTGTTGTGGTCCCGCGCGTGTCATTGCCAAGCGGATCCACCTTAGCGCCGCAAGATCTAGAGGAGCGCAGCACGGATGTTTATCCAGGGAGTGGCTCTCTTAAAACTATTGCCGAGGCGACTGGTTTGCGCTTAACTGGCGCAGTTTCTGCTGGCACAGTTCTGACGACTTATAATGTTGCCAAGGCACCATTGGTGATGAAGGGTGAAACAATTACTCTTGTTGCGACAGGTTCTGGCTTTGATATTTCAACGCCAGGAACGGCTGAAGAGGATGGATATAAGGGAGATTTGATCACAGTTCGCAATCTGAAGACCGGTACTATCTTGAAAGGACGGGTAGCGGAGGGAAAGATTATTGCTGTGGCATCTTTTTTATAAAAAAATGTTGTTTGGGATTAAAGAAATGAAACAGCTCGCCGTCTTACAACTCAGGAAAAAGGATTAGATCCATGATTGATGGTATTCGTCCGCAGGTTAATTATAGCGACTCAACTGCTCGAAAGAGCGGTAAGGTTGAGGTTGCTCAAATCGCTGCGACTGGCGCTGATCAAGAAAAGGTAGAGCTGACTGCCGTCTCAACAGGCGCATCCTCGACCACTGCGTCATCGTCGGCCCCGATTGATAAAGCTAAGGTTGCTGCGATCCGCACAGCAATTAGCAATAACGCTTATCCAATTGATTTTCAAAAATTGGCTGATCGTATGATTGAAGTGGATGTCTTGTCAGGGTCATCTGGGGGCGTTTGATCTTTTGCTCATGAGCGCTATGCTGTCTAGCATGATTTGTTAAATGAGCGAGTTTATGATGATCACAGCTTCTTATGTTGCTGTTATTTTAGTTATAGTTGCCGTTGCTGCATTGGCCATAGTTGGCTGGCAGCAGCATAATACGTTAAAGCGTTTGTTAAAACTTGAAAAAAGCATTGAGCATTTAGCATTTATCATAACCACACTTGATGACCGCTTATTGCGAACCTCTGTCACGCAAGACAGTATGCTAAATGACTCCGTCCGTAAAATGCAGGCCGATGTGAAGTCGTTGGAGATGCAATTGCGTGATACGGGAACGGGACGAGAAAATCCTGAAACAGTTGATATGGCCATTCGTCTTGTCAGAGAGGGGATGGATGCAGATCAAATTGTAAGGCGCACCAATCTGCCGCGCGAAGTTGCCGAAAGCATTGTGCTCTTTCATGGCCAGCGTAATAAGCCAAAATCCTAGGTTTAATGATGTTTTTTATTTGCCCGCGCTTGACGTTGTTGTTCTCGCTCATGTGCAAATAATTCAGCTGTTATCATCTCAAGGGCTGCATCATCTGAGGACGGGGCGAGCTGATATATACAACGAGGGACAAAACCTTGTTTGGTTGCGGCATTGGTTAAAAGGGCTGTTTGACCGAGCGCAACCGCAAGCGTGCTGACAAGATAAGCCAAGGGAAAAAACATAGGGTTCATGGCATAGCTCAGTCCATAGACAAGCAATGTTGCTGTCAGCATTTGCCACAAACGATAACGCGCAAATAAAACGGCAGGCGCAAGCGCCCAGAAGGGTGATATGATCTCAGGAATTAAAATCATGGCTTGGTTATGCTCAATGCAGGCGTGGTAACCAACCCATTCGTTATCATTAGGTAATGAAATGCCGATGACAGCTTCGCCACGCGTATAGCCAGCGCCTTCGATGCCAGAGCTAGCGGAGATGCGAAATAAAATTTTATTACGTACAGCAATCAGCCAATCAGATTTCTTAACTGCGTTTAGGCGTTGAGGATCCTCTAGGATATCTGCAGGCGATATGGTTCCAAATGCGAGGATTTGATCGCCTTTGAGTAAGCCAATGCGCTCAGCTGGTGATCCCCTGTCAATTGCTGTGACAAGGGCAACATCTGTAAATGTTCTGGGTTCATTAAAAACGTCGTCATTCATGGATAATGCAGCATGTTTTCTTTTTCACGCTCTGGATTTCGAGGCGGAGCAGGGCGATGTTCAATTTGTTGCTGACGAATGGTGGCAGCACGCTGTGCTTGAAGAATGGAATCAAGTTTGGCGTTTATATCATTGGCGCCTGAGCTGCTTGGTTTGAGTTGTTTCACATTATCGGTGAGATCTTTGATGGCAGCCTTATTTGCGTTTGATAAATCATCTGTCATTTGTTTGAGGCTGGCAGCAAGCTTGTCGTTCGATGACGACAGCGCATCAACTTTCTGTGATAAAGTGGTTTGGTTCGTATTAAGTGTCGCTATGGATTTTTTAAGATCCTCTTGCGTTCCAGCGATCGTTTCCGCCTGATGTGCAAGCTCATGGGCATTTTCTTCAATTTCCTTGGCGGTTCCATTCAGGCCCGTGATTTCACCGGCAAAGACACCAAGGGCATCACGATTAATCTTAGTAATATTTTCAAAGCGATTGAGTGAATTGCGATAAACAATCATCATACCTGTGACAGTAATTATTCCTAAGACAAGAGTCAGCACGCCACTGATAAGCAAAATCATGCCGTTGCGTTTCGAGCCCTGCAGTAAGTCAGCAACTTCTTTCCGTAATCGCTGAATTTCTTGTGCGGCGTCAGTTGCGGTTCCTGCAGCAGCTAGGGCGACTTGAATGGTTTCTTCAACCTGAGGAGTTGGTTTCTTTTCGCTCATGACTGGTTCCCCATTGGGTGAGTGGATTTTGATAATTGATTAATGTGTGAACGATTGTGCCGATGTGCGCATTGAGATCCGGAGGTCGATAAAACATCGCGCGCAGGAATATTACGTGACTGAAATCCAAAGAAACGGCACAGATAAGGCAGGTTTGGATTATGAGAGAGGGCAAAATAAACACAGCCAAAGCAGGTTGTTTCACTCATGTGCGATCTCCCATGAGGCGTCCATTTGTATCAAAATGCAATGCTTCGGGAACGTCAACATCTGGTGGTTCAGCGCTTAGGTTTGCTTGATATACAAAAGTTAAAATCGCCGCGACAGCGCGATAAAGTTCGGAATGAATCTCACCGCCAATTTCTGATGTATAATATAAAGCACGTGCTAATAATGGATATGAGAGAATAGGAATAGCGGCGGTTTGTGCCTGTTCGCGCAAAAGGGTGGCAATCGCATCTGCGCCTTTTGCAACAACCTTTGGGGCCGTTCCTTCTTCAAAATCATAACGCAGAGCAACAGCATAATGTTGCGGGTTAGTGATAACGACTTGCGCATCTTTTATATTGGCGACTGAACCGCGATCGGCGGAGTCACGTTGCATTTGACGAATTTTGCGTTTGACTTCTGGGGAGCCTTCAGTTTGCTTATATTCATCCTTCATCTCTTGCCGTGTCATCATTAACTGATTTGTATGTGTGCGCCATTGATAAAATGTATCAAGAGCCGCAATGAGACATGCACCAGCAACAAGGATGGCGAGAGTATAGATAAAAAGCTGCCCCGCTGTTGTGAGAGCCTCATCAAAAGGCATGCTGGATAAGCCAAGGATCACTGGCAACTTATTATAAATATAAGCAAATCCGAGTGATCCTACTAAAATAATTTTACTCAGTGATTTTATGAGCTCAAAAAGAGAGCGCATGCTAAACATGCGTTGAAGGCCATTAAGTGGCGATAATCGGCTGAGTTTAAATTCAAGATTTGAAGGCATAAAATGAACACCTCCAAGGACTCGCTGCGCAATAAAAATGACGGCAAGTAGTGGAGTAAAAAAAGTAATGAGAGGAATTATAATATTTCCGAAACGATCACCGAGAACATTGAGAAGTGAAACTTCGCGGGTGAGGGCATCATTAATTGTTAGGCCTTCCCGAAAAGAGCCCATCAATTCAAGGAAAAAATAACGGCCCGCAAATATGAATTGCAATGTGCCCATGATTAGAACGGCACTCATCAGCATTTCTTTTGACGTCAGAATTTGACCTTGCTCAATCGCTTCACGCAAACGTCGCTCGGTCGGTTGTTCTGTTTTTTCTTGGCCCTCGTCTTCATCAGCCATGAATGCCTCCTGAAGATGTGACGATGAGCTGGTGCATGCGCGCACTTATATCATCGAGTGTTGAGGATATGCCCGCACCAAGTGTGGGTAAAGTGACGAGCATCAGGCCAAGGCCCACGAGAATTGTGATGGGAAAGCCGACTGAAAAAATATTAAGTTGTGGTGCGACGCGTGTTAATACGCCTATGATAAGATTAATAAGAAAGAGCGCGATAATAACTGGGAGTGCAATAAGTAAGCTCGCAGAGAAAATGAGAGCTGCTGTTTGAAGAATTGAAAAATAGGTTGAAGCATTAACCAGAGATGAGCCGATAGGCATAAGATGATAACTTGATGCAATTTCTCTTATCAGAACATGATGTGCCTGAACGCTTAAAAATATAAATGTTAAGAGAATTGATAAGAATTGTGTAATCACAGGTGATTGTGCGCCTGTTTGTGGATCAATCATCGCTGCAAAGCCAAGCCCAGTTGAAAATGAAATTTGCTCGCCAGCCATGGCAACCGCAGCAAATGCAAGCTGCATGATAAATCCAACTGAAAGTCCCAGAAGAATTTCTTGGGTAATAATCAGGAAGCCATTAAGAGATGCTAAATTGGGTAATTGGACACTCACCGTTGGCGTTATAATAGCTGCAATACTCATAACAAGTGCAATACGAATAGGCAGAGTTATTGCGGCTGCTGAAAATAAAGGTGCAGCAAGAATCATGGCTGCCAAGCGTATGCTTATTAGAAAGAACGTGACGCCAGTAGTGAAGAGTGAAGCATCATCAAGAACGATCATTGTGCAACCTTTCCTATTTCAGAAAAAATTGCAGCAAAAAACCCAGATAATGTTGAAAGCATAAATGGCGCTGACAGTGATAATACGATGATGACAATAACGAGTTTGGGAACAAAGGTAAGTGTTGCTTCATTAATTGATGTCGCCGCTTGGAAGACGCCAACAATAAGCCCAGCTACAAGAGCTGAGATGAGCACAGGCCCAATCGTGAGTACCACACTTAAAAGTGTTTCATGGGCTATGTTGATGAATTGCTCGTAATGCATGGATCATCACACCTTGGTAAAGCTTTCAACAAGTGCATTGATTGTCATGGCCCATCCATCGACAACTACAAACATGAGCAATTTAAAGGGCAATGATACCAGTGTTGGCGAAAGCATCATCATGCCCAATGACATTAAGACGCTTGCCACAACAATATCTATGACGAGAAAAGGCAAAAACAGAAGAAAACCGATTGTGAAGGCAGTTCGTAATTCACTTATAATAAAAGCGGGAACAGCTGTTGTTAAAGGTACGGCTTCTGGCCCATCAAACGTCTTATCACCCTGCAATTCAGCAATGAGCATGAGATCGCTCTGGCGCGTTTGACGTAGCATAAATGATTTAAGGGCATCTGCGCTGCGCTTGCCAGCTTCTTCAATTTGAATTTGACCATTTGAATAGGGTGTTAATGCAGTGTCATTAATTGTTTTAAATGTTGGCATCATAATGAAGAGAGTTAAAAATAAAGCTAGACCAACAAGCACTTGGTTTGGTGGCGTTTGTTGCGTGCCGAGAGCTTGGCGTAGGATAGATAAGGAAATAATAATGCGCGTAAAACTGGTCATCACAAGGAGTAATGATGGCAGCAATGTCAGTGCCGTCATTAAAATGAGAGTCTGCAAGGACAGAGACAGCGATTGCAAATTGCCAGATTTATTCTCAAGTTTTAATAATGGAATATCAAAAGGCGATTGTTGCGCATAGGCTGGCGCAACCATCACAAGCAGTGCTATTGAAATAAGAATCCAACGGCTTATTCGCATGAGGCGTGCTCCACACATTTGGCGATTTGTGTTAAGCAATTAACGCCTTCGCGACCTATACCGCATAAATAATGCTGTTGATTAACTTCAATAAGATAGAGTTGCGCGTGCGCATTCAGGGCAATATGCGATTTAACAATGATAGGTCCATTATTAAAATGCCGCTGCAACCGATCGCGGTAACGCATCAAGGCAAAAGCAACTAAGATTAAGCCACTGAGTGCGAATGTTAAGGAGATTAACATCTCTTGATTCATTAGAGGTTCCGCACGCGTTGTTCGGGTGATATGATTTCTGTGAAACGAATACCGAGGCGTTCACCAACAAGAACTACTTCACCTTTTGCCAATAATGTTCCGTTAACAAGAATATCAAGATGCTCACCCGCAAGACGTTCAAGTTCAACGACAGATCCATCATTGAGCTTAAGCAGATCTCTGATCGAAATTTTTGTTCCGCCGACTTCAACAGTCAGTTTCACTTCAATATTTTCGAGCATTTTTAAATTTTGAACACCGGTTGCAGGTGCTTCATTGGTTGTATTGGCGTCAGTCGTACTCATGAAAACCCCACTCTTATTTTATGATGCGGACGGCCATTTTACCATCACGCTCACCAACGGCACCTTTAAATAAGGATTGCCCCTCTACATAAACTGATACTGTTTCAAATGCTGGAATTTCAATCACTACGCCAGGTTTAACGTTGAGCAAATCTGTCATAGTCACAATTGGTTCTGCGATTCGTGGGCAGAAGGAGAGCGGTAAATCAAGAAGTGCGTTTTGAAGTCTGCGCTCCCAATTAATATCACGTTCGCCAACACGTTGAATTTTGCTGCGCATCAATGGCGCTATAGCTTTGAGCGCTTGTAAGGGATAGAGAATATCAATTGTTGCTGGATCTGAAAAAGGCAATTGTACAATAAAGGAGTTGCGTACCACCATTTCTTGGCCATCAACAAAGGTTGTAAATGATGGATTGGTTTCGCTGCTCGAGTGATGAAAGTTGACAGGAAGAATTTCACTCCAAGCTTCCTCAAGCACACGCAAAGAGCCATCAACAACAATTTGAATAATGCGTTCTTCAGTGGGTGTGAATTCAGTCGGTCTAGTTATCGCACTATCGCCGCGACCACCAAAAAACGTATTGACTAATATGCTGATTAATTTCGGCGGCACTGTCATTAATATTGTGCTTTTAAGCTCATCGACGCGCGCCGTATTAAGGCTTAAGAACGTATCAAGACCTGCTGAATAAAAATCAAATTTCTGAATCTCAGGTGGCAATGTTGTAATGCGCGGCAAGAAACGCAGCATAGGCAGTAACACATTGCGTAACTGACGGCCGAAGCGTTCATTGATTAAACGCAAGGTATAGAAATCTCCCAAAAGCCCGACATCTTCACCGCCGAATTTGAAAGGCTTATATTCCTTTTCTTCTATTCCTGTGCCAGCATCAATAGAGCCATTATTCAGCCCATCAATCAGGGCTGATACTTCATCGTTGCTGAGGGTTCGAGATGAGGCCATTGTTAATCTTCTATTGCATTACAAGTGCGGTAATATAGACATTCTCTATGCCGCCAAAATCAGTGCGCTCAGTAAGAACACGATTGACAACATCGCGCAAAGCATTTTGCAGACGTTTACGATTTTCAATACCAATCACATCGCCTTCGCTTTGTTCTGCAAGTAGCGCAAGGACTTCTGAGCGAATTGCAACTTCATGTTTTTGAACATTTTCAATTACTGTTTTGTCATATTGTGTGGCAAGACCAATACTCACTTGAACAAAGCGTTTTGATCCCCGTAAATTGGTTGTGAAATTTCCAGGAAATTCAAAATATGTTGTTGCAAATTTTTCAGTAACGGGAACGGGTTTGCTAGGTGGACCTTCTTTCTTTTCGCCACCTTCTTTACCTTCTTTCTTTTCGCCGCCTTCTTTTTTCTCACCGCCCTCTTTTTTAGCGCCTTCCTTTTTTTCACCTTCTTTTTTAGGCGCTTCATGGCCGCCTTCTTCTTTGCCTTCGGCAGCATGGGCCTCACCTTCAGCGCTTGCATTTTTTTCAATCACAATTGCTAAGGGGTTATCTTCAGGTGGAGGTGCTGTAAGTTTCATAAATAAAATACCACCGCCAACGCCAGCGCCAAGTAACACAAGTGCGCTTACTGCGATGATAGCTATTTTTACAATAGGCAGGCCCTTTTTCGGTGCTGCATTTTCTTCTGCGGGTGCGGCCACGTTGATCTCCTTACTATGCAATCATATCGATTGAGAATTGAATATCGGTTTTTGAATCCGGTGTGTTTGTCTCAGCATGCCTTTTCTGTGGTTGCTGGCGACGTTTTTCTTCATTCGGTCGATCTGAAATCGCAAAGCTATCAAGAATGAATCCTTCACGCGTAAGTGCATCTTTTAAGCTATCCTCACCGAGTGTTAAAGCATCTGTTGCTTGTTGCGAAGTTGTCTTAAGATCAACGCTTAGATGTTGTCCCTCAAGCGACATAGCAATAACAACTTGCCCTAACTGAGCGGGATAGAGTGAAAGGCGCAGCTCACTCTTACCATCATGTAAGGCGTTAATAATCTGTTTAACGAACATATATTTTGGTTCATAAGTTTCAGTCTGAGCCGTCTGAGGCGCTGCATTTTGTTGCGTAGCTTGAAATGTAGAGCTTTGTGTTGATGAGGACGAGCTTATTGCCGAGCTCGAGAGACTTGGCAATGCATTGCTTGTTGTATCAATTGATATGCTCTGTGTTTGATTTGAAGTGATTGAACTGACGGATGAAGCTGTCGTTAAATCAGGATTTTTATTGCCTATATGCGAAGATAAGTCAGGCTTTGATGTATTTTCAAGAACAGGATTAGACCCGCTGTCGGATTCTAGAGCCAGTTGATTTTTATTCTGTAATTGTTCTTGAGTCATATTTGGCGTTGCTGGTTGATCGATAATGACACTCTCATCATTTTTGATCACATCTGAAGCGGGGGGTAATGAGCTCGTGTAATCCTGCTTAGTTGAAACATATATTGGATTTGAAATATTGATTGCCGTTTCATGGCTATCTAAATCAACAGTCTCAAGTGCTGCATTATTAGATTTGGTTTGGTCTCTGTCTCCAAACACATTATTTTTAGCTGTCACATTTATGGCCAGCTCTTGCTTGTTTTGAGATTTTATTTTTGTATCAATTGGCTTCATCTCTGCAGTCAATGCTTTAAACAGCTGCACATGCTGATCAGCTTGCGCAGGAGATGGTGACATAGGCTCAGTTGATTTTATTTCATTGATAATAGGTAATTTGGGAGGTGCAGATGAGGATATGTCATTTGCATCTAACTTTATATCGTCAATTTTTTTATCATATGATTTTTTATGTGTGACGGCATTTTTATGACTCATAACTGGTGTTGAATCATCATCAGAATGTTCATCCATATGAATAGAGGGCGCTGTATTGGATGAAGCCGTGGTTGTAGCCATCACAGTGAATATTGGCTCTTCGTTGAGAGATGTATGACTTTGACTATTTATCGTCTTTGCTGACGAATTGTCGCTATCACCTAATGTTAGATCTTGTATGTTAGAGTTTTTAGACTCTACTGTTTGTATAGAATGACCTAAATTTTTAATCGATAAAATCGGGGCGACAGGTCCGAGAGCGTTTTGGTCGCCCTCATCGACATGACTTTTATGAGGTCCATATACGGGTAAGTCAGCAGTGTCAGGCGCCGCATTCTCATAAACATTATTTTGTGTTTCAAGGTTCTCACTTACATTTGTTGTTTGTGTTTGGATATTAGGATAAACGGCGTTGACCATATTATCTTGGTTGTCTTTAGCGAGCTGAGTTGTGGTGACAATAGACCCATTATTTTGATTAATGCTATGCTCAACATTGCTTATTTTTTCAGGCTTTTCTGAGGCCGTGGACGTTACATTCACATCTTCTGAGTATGTGCTTGAAATGGTTTGTGATAGCTGGGCTGGGATAATATTAGCTTGTGTATGTTCTTGAGTATGCGTTGGGTTATCCAGCTTAGCTGCGATATCGTTAGGTGACGAATTTGCTATAGTCTTGTTGTTTACGTGCGCTATTTGTGACGTCGATATCTCATCGGAATTAGGTGCGGATGTGCTGCTTTCATTGTTAAAATGAATATTTACATCATCAGTATCTTTATTTTTAATATTTTTCCAGGCGGTAATGTGCGCATCATGCGCAGCAGTTATATTTACCTGATTCACATTATTGATAGAGGCTGTTTCAATCTTTTCCGAGATTATATCCGAATTTGATTTTGTACTTACTTGTTCATTGCTTGTTTGATCATCGCTTATATGAGATAGGCCATTGGTTTTGTCATGAGCGATTGGTGTGAGATCATTAGATGCTAAAATGGGTTGAGCCAAGGCATTGTTGTGATTGATCTCAGCTGCGTCTGATAAATGAGAGTTATTATAAATGTCATCACTTATTAACTGAGCGCTGTTTTGAATCGAGTTATCAATAGTTTCAGGTGCATTTACATCAATTGTACTTCCTGAATGTTCGGTTTTATCAGCAGATATATGTGGTGTGATATCATTGATATGATTTAAGTTAGATGAGGCTTGCGCGACCTGGGGTAGCGCTTGCTGAGTTTGTTGGATCGTTAATTTTTGATGTGGGAGATTAACAGGTATTGTAAATTTTAGACCCGTCAATGAAATTGATTTTGCGTTTAATAATGTTTCAATTGCGGAATCAATGGGGTCGTGGACGAGGGAATTATTGTTTTGTTTGGTGGATATCGCTGGTGAATATGAATCTTGTGTTTGTGTATTTAGCAAAGTCGATGAAGAGGGCAAAATTGCATGCGTTTGATCATAAGGCAGTGACGCCATTGTATTGTCAGCTAATGCTGGCGCATGAATTGTTGGTGCGAGTGAAGGATCTGTCGTTGCAGGAGTGGTTGAGGACACTATGGGCAGTGCGGATTCTGATGATGTGGCCGATGTATTCGGCTTAGCAATAGAGTCAAGAATAAGGGCGGCAATATCTATTGCCATGCCCGATTGAGAGACAGGCGCGCTGTCGCTTACATTCAGAACAGACTTTATATTTCGTGCCTGTATCGGGCTAACCATGGCTTTAGACATCCTTTAGGCGCATATTGGTTTATGCGCATCATATGTCTGTTCAGCAAATTATATGCCATTGCTATTACGGCGCGCAGGGATCAAGCGTTCAGCGCGCGCGTCACGCTCGTTTTGTTCATTCTTTCTGAGCTTTTGCACTTCGTCTTCAAGTTTATTTATATGTTGTTGCTTCTGTGCAAGCATTTGTGTGATGTGAATTCGCTCGTTAACCAATAATTCAAGTCGTGCTTCGTCAATAGTTTTGCGTTCGCCAAGTTTGCGAAAAATGTCAATAACTGAGCGATATTCCATGACTGATAAATTAGGCATGGCGAGATGTTGACGATAACTCTCTTCAAGAGATATAACCTGTGCAATACGCTCTTCAAGACGTTTAATTTCACTCACAAGACGTGCTGCTTCGCGTTGAAAGCCTCTGAGTTCGATTGTTTTGCTGAGGGTGTAGCGCGCGACGGAACGAGAGTTTGTCACGGCAAGATAGCCTGCAGCCGCGCTTCACTTTCAATAAAGCCACTGCGCTCATTGGTGCCTTGCGTAATGAAGCTTAGGAGTGAAGGATAGAGTTGGAATGCGCGATCTAATTCTTGATCATGGCCTTGTTGGTAACCACCTAATAAAACCAAATCTCGATTTTGTTCATAAAGACTTAAGTAGCGACGGAATTTACGCGCGCGCATTTGAAGCGCGGGCGAGACGCAATCGGACATAGTGCGGCTGATTGATGCGCCTAGATCGATCGCTGGATAAATGCCTTGTTCTGCTTGCTTGCGTGATAAGACGATGTGACCATCAAGAATAGCACGCGCTGTATCAACAATCGGATCATTTGTATCATCACCATCTGCTAGGACAGTATAAATAGCAGTAATGCTGCCGCCAGTTTGGCTGTCAAGGCCTGCGCGCTCAAGCAATGAGCCGATGAGAGATATGACTGAAGGTGGATAGCCCTTTGTTGTCGGATGCTCTCCCAAGGCCAATCCTAGTTCGCGCTGCGCATGAGCAACGCGTGTTAAGGAGTCAATCATTAAAAGAACGTTTTTACCTTGGGCGCGGAAATATTCTGCATAGGCAGTTGCGCGATGAACGCCGCGTATACGCAAGACAGGAGAATGGTCGGCGGGAACGCCCACTACAATTGTATGTGCAAATGAAGGTGATTGTTGGAGCTCTTCAACAAAGCCAGAGACTTCGCGACCACGCTCACCAATCAAGCCAATAATGACAACATCAGCTGATGTATAACGCGCGATAGTTGACAACAATGATGATTTGCCAACACCACTGCCGGCAATAATGCCTATACGCTGTCCACGCCCAACAGTGAGCAGGGAATTAATGGCTCGAACGCCCGTGTCAAGCACTTCCTTAACAGGCCTGCGGCGCAAGGGGTTAACGCGCTCTCCACGCAATGGCCAGCGTTGCCGCAATAGTGGTTCTGGGAGATCGTCTAATGTGTGACCTGCGCCATCAACGACGCGGCCAAGTAAATCATCGCCGGCTTCAATGACATCAACTCTACGTATGGTTTCAACACGCGCGCCAGCAACCAATGATGCATTGCCACTCGTTAATACTAAGACTGTGTAGTCATCAAGAAAGCCAATGACTTCAGCAGTCGCCCATGTACCATTATCGCAGGCAATACGACATTCATGTCCAACGCTTGCCGGAAATGCGGTCGCATGAACAATTTGACCATCAAAGCGTTTGACACGGCCGCATGCATGGATTTGCCGCTCGGCATGAATATGGTTTAATTGACTGTCGAGAATGGCATCCAAATCAAACATTATTCGTGCTCAACCATATCTATGTGAGGTATATCTTCATATTCAAGATCACGCGATGACAGTTTAAAAGATCCTTTTGTTAAATCAGGATCAGGCGTGATGCGTATGCGTGAAAAGAGTTCATCATGCGCCAAAGCATCATGCAACATGCGCGCATCATCTTCGTTGAGCATTAATGTAAAATCAGTTCCTGCGCGTGTGAATGTCTCGGCGGCGCGATGGATGCGTTCAATAAAAGCTTGTGGCATTTCAGCAAAGACAGTGCCGGCTAATTCCTGCGCAAGCCGCCTTATGTGACGCGCCATAATGGTCGCGTTACGAGTTACGGCATCTTCAGCTGCTGTTGTTAAATTTATTTCGAGTGTTTTGATGAGATCAAGAGCTGATTTAAATTCATCACGTGCAGCAGCAAGGCCTTGCTGATAACCAAGCGCGCG
>Ga0164297_10003715_pt1 | contig 14054 bp, 19 predicted proteins | sample GEODES058metaG_FD_113539 | JGI IMG/M metagenome (GOLD analysis project Ga0164297, IMG submission 113539) | Dystrophic lake water microbial communities from Trout Bog Lake, Wisconsin, USA - GEODES058 metaG | ecosystem: Environmental > Aquatic > Freshwater > Lake | place: USA: Trout Bog Lake... | reverse complement strand
TGACGATGTACTCCATTCTTTCCTACAACAACCATTGTTGGAACAACCTTTACATTAAACTTATCCATATAGTCATTTGGGTCATCCTGAATATTTACACTGACCCATTTTACCTGAGAAAACACATCCTTCAAGTCTTCAATATAATCCTTTATGTGCTTACACGGCACACATGTCGGAGACCAGAAGTGATAGGCAGTAACACTCATTCTTCTTTTACTATATGAGGACCTTCTGTAATTAAATGACTTGATACTAGACGATATTCACAACTTCTGTGAAGTCTCTGCTTTTCTAGACTGTATCCGTTTTTCTTAGCTGTCTTGGACAACGCTGTAAGAAGAGCGGACTCTAGAGCATCCTTATCAAGTTTCTCAGTGTTTGCTAGACACCACTTTACAAGAGCACGTTCAGCTACCGGAGGACCCATGAGTTGAACAGGACATCCTTCTAGAAATACTTGCGTATTTGTGCTTATAACCTTTACAGTCTCTTCCGTCTCTGGAATCAACACTTTCACAGCCATTCGGTCTACAATATGATTATTCTTGCTTAGATAGTCGTCCTTTCCAGTATGTGCAGGCACATACGTAATGATATATGACTTGAACTTTGAAAGACGATCTACGGTATCTTCAATCAAGTCGCGATTCGCAACATCTTTATTTTCAGATGTCTTCCATCCACGTTGAATCCATCCGGGAATCCAAATCGTAAGACAGTTCTTAGAGTATGTAGAATCAGTGTAGATTTGCAACTCCGTATCATTTGGTGGAAAGTGTTCCGATACACGTTTTACACTTTCCAGAATCGCAAGAAGTTCGCCACGATTGTTTGTCTGCGGATGTCCATTTGGAACACGATCTGCCTTTGATAGAGATGGGTGTTCCGGAAGCCAATATGCATACGATGCACAGGCACCATCCTTTCCGTTACGAGTACATGCTCCGTCAGTAAATACTTCAACCTTCATATTGTTTCTGTAATCGGATAGTGTATTTTTGTTGGAATTCGTTTTACGATACAGCGGCTAAAAATAGCAGGTTGAATAGATGTTGGATCTTCTATATGAAACCATATGCGGCACTTATAAGACCGTTGCTCTAATGAGCGACGGAGCATTTGCTGACACGCATATGTCAAAAACTCAGCATGAAATATGATGAGAATTCTGTATCGTGTAGACTGTTTTACAGGAACTTGAGATATCCAAGTTTCAAACCATGGTGAAAACGTGTCAACAGAATTTAGTTCTGCTGCATCAACTTCCGTGAACTCGCACGATTCAGAGTGTTTTTGTTTGTAGGTGTCCCATAACTGTCTTGTTTCAATATCGTTTAAAGGTTCAAACAAGACATAGTGTGGTGGAGGAAACACAAATTCAACCATTATTTAATTCATTCACTCCTGTTTAACTGCCGATGCGATCTTCTTAATAGGAATCTCGGCAGATACAATATATAAACTATTTTCAGTCTCTACAATGTAACATGCCTCACATTTAAAAACAACCTCTACTGTAGATGTGTACTCGGAGTCAGACTTTACAAGATACTTAGTAGAATCCTGCACGCCAATGCAGCACTTCTTTTCAACGCTGTCACCGTAATAATCTAGATAAATTGGCTTATCCTTTTCAACCGACAGCTGCGCAGCACGAAGCAAAACGCTGGCAGACGGAATTGCAGACATTTGTTTTTGAAGTTGTTTTTTATGAGACAAGTTTCAACGCGTCCTCGAGCTTGAACTTCGTCTTCATCTGAAACTTGTTGGATGAGAGTGTTGTAGAAATAGAGTTCTTAAGATGCTCGCGAAGCAGCGCATTCTCCCTTGGAACAAGCTTTGCCGTCTCAAAGAGGAACACTGCGAACTGATGAATATTCTCATCGTTCTGTTCGGTCTTTGGAAGAATGACAAGAGCATTAAGCTCTGCCATCACATTCTCTAGCCCTTTCTGAACAATGTCATCTGGAACTAGATTGCGAAGAAATAGCTCCATTACAAACTTCGCAAATCCTTTACGACGCTCCTTCTGCTTCGTCCACTCAATGACGGTCTCATCGGAGCAAATGATTGTATCACTCATGTTGTAGAGAGTATCAAACATATTCATCTGTGTAGAAAGGTCTTCTACGATTTCGGGAATCACCTTTGACAGAATGAGTGCACAGTCTGCCATAACGGCGGAATACACGTGGCCCGTGATTGCCTTGTCAAAGAGTAGAGATGAAACACGCAGACGGAATGTTTCGTCTCGCTTTTGAATTAGTGCCATTGCATCGTTGGATAGTTTCTCTACGGTAGTCTTTGTGATTTTGTTAAAGATTGCGAAGATTTCAGAATACTCGGGGTCCTCGCGCTCCTTTACACGACGAACAATGTCAACCAGAATCTTTTCACGCCAGTTCGTGGTATCGGTTTGGTTATGGTACTTCTTGCCATGAAACTTCGGGGGTGGACGCACTGGGCGATAATGTGCAGGAGAAATTCGCAATTTTGCAATATTCTCCTGAATGATCTTAGGAAGAGAAAGCTTCTCAACCGAGCGCAGGTTGTACATGTCAGCTACACTAATCATTCTTATGTGTTCTATTTATTCGTATGTGAAAAACGAATCCATTTTCTACATATATGATTAGTAATACAAATGGGGTCAACTATGGAAACCACAAAATTCCAGTATACCTGGATTCTGTGGTACCACGATCCCGACAACAAGGATTACTCATTTGAAAGCTATGTTCGTATTGCAGATATTCAGACTCCTCAGCAATTTTGGACAGTTGTAGATTCTATTTCAAAGGAAGCCTGGGAGTCTGGTATGTTCTTCTTCATGCGCCACGGGTTCAAACCTCTCTGGGATTCTCCTGAGAACGAGTCTGGTGGGGCGTGGTCAAAGAAGATTGAAAGCACATTTGCATATAACACCTTTGTAGACCTTATGGTTCATTGTGTGACCAATAATCTTCTGATTCATCGCAAAGAGACTCTTGTAGGAGTCACAATTTCTCCAAAGGGACCGTTCTCAATTCTAAAGATTTGGAACACAACCACTACGGTCTCAGATCGTAACATGCTGGCGGCGAATGTACAAAACTTCAAACTCGGAGATGATGTTACGTACACGGCGCATAAATCTCGTCCGAAATAAAAATAATGTTTCGTATTGAAATTCAGATTGATAAAAACTCCATTATAGACTCTGCTGTTCAATTTTTGAATACAGCTGTTCAGTTTTTATACAAATGGCTTACCACAGAAGGTGAGGCACTTGGATATATTTTAGGATATTTACATTTTATGGGATTTATTCTGCTTATCATTGGAATATGTGTGTCGCATACAATATACCCGAGTTTTTGGTTACAACTTATAGTGTTTTGCATTCTGTTTCTAGTATGGTTACAACATATAGTTTTGAAGGTATGTGTGTCCATTGTAGCAGAGAAACATCTAACAAAAACAATTTCACCATTTCACGAATTAATGGAATTTGTTTTTAAGATATCTGCAAATGATTATGTGAATGATTATGTTATTGGAGAAACAGCAGTCGTATTGTGTCTTGGACTTGAACTTATTTCAAGATATTCCTGCTTTTTATTAGGATGGGGTAATTTAATGTAAAATGATTTTTATTATTCAGATAAATGACTTCAAATGATTTATCCGAAATGGAAAAAATGATTATTAATGAAGTCCGAGAAAGTTTAGAGGGAAGTATAAAAGGTGTTGCTTTCCGACATATAAAATATTTGTCAGATTTAGTGGTTCGTGAGCTGAATTGTGATTGCGAGCGTATATCTGAGTATTTGTGTATTTATTCTACACTGAGCACGGCATCAGGCAAAGCTGAATAGAACCCAGATTCGCAACCACATACCGAATCATTAGGAACCAATCATTTTTGATATGTATTTCCAGATTGTTACATAGATTTGTACACTTGGTAAATAGAACCAGATGAGGCAGAGAAAACGTTCCCGTTACAATTTCATCATTTGCCTTCTTCTGAATACTGAACTCATTTTCCGAATCTCCCATAACCGTAGTGCGAGAGGCAAACGTTCCCTTGCATCCGAACGTCAGACTGGAACCAACGTTCTTGATTTCTACAGTCTTGGCGCCAAGCAGAGTCATATCACGGCAAATCTTCTGGAAATCCAGAGACGGCATCGTGATGTGTGTAGAGAACTCCGTATCGGGAAGCCGAATATCTGGCTCGTCACGATCCAGAAGGTTCAGCTTATAGCGTGTTACCTGTTTCTTCTCACCATCTTCAAGCAGGATACCGAGAGTATTCGGGTCATTCTGCTCTACGTAAAAAGTAATTGTATCATCATTTGTAGCTGTGCGAACAATACGGTATAGATGATCTGTATTCACACCAATGACGAACTTAGGAGATGTGTGAGAATACGAAAACTTCTCAAACTTATCTGCGTATAAACGAAGATGCACTAGAACGGTACGTGACTGGTCCATAGCAACCATACGAATTCCGTCGTTATCAAAAATAAGACTCATCTCAACCAAGATACATTTTAGAGCTTCCTTCAAAGTTCGCACAGCTCCAGTCTGTACAGTCTTTGCCTCCACAATGTATTCGGGCATTTAGTAAAATTAATGATTTCTGTTTAAAAGCCTTCCTTCCTCTAGAAGAGTTAGAAGAATACAAATATCCACTTCAGGGTGACTTTTGTATATCATTCGGTTGATAAAATCAATTATAATAGCCCACATTTTGAATAGTATATAGTTCTCTATTCTTTAAATAATCTGTTTTTCATAGTTTGGCTGCGTTTTTTGGATACAATACGACCATACCGATTCTTTTCAAGATCATCTTTGCGTAATCCACCGGATGTCATTTCCGCTCCACCATGCCACACTTTTGCACGAGAACCATAACGAGAAACTTTACGCGTCTTATGGCGATTTTCCTCTTCTGCGATAGAAGTAATTTGCATTATTTATTTAATATATAATAATGTTTCCATTTGCAAGGAAAATAAAAGAAACTCGTAAAATTTATGTTCCGGAAAGCATTATTAATGAACAAATAGAAGAAAATTTAAGAAAGCAAAGAGAGATAGAAGAGAAGGATAGAGAGCGTCGTGCTTTTATAGAAGAACAACGCAGGTTTATTAATGAAATTCAGATTGAAGAATATATACCTAATAAACTTCCCTCAATTAAAGAATTTCATACCCAGAAAAATACATTAGAAGCAATTGTTTTATTAACAACAAGTCGTGAAATAAATTCAAAGGTTTTTTCAAAGTTTATCACGAATTTAGTTAATGTAATGCCAAATAGAGTATATGATATTGATTTTGTGATATCTGTAAACAATCTAGAATTTGAATCTATTCAAAAAGATATTATACATTTACAAACTTTTTTCAATACCGTTAAATTAATAAATACTAACATTGATCCTAAAAATGATGTCTATTCTTTAGATGCATTAAGTATGATACCTGTTCCAAAATATGGCTTAACTGCTGGTCCTAATATCTTATATTACGAAACAATGAAAAAAATGAAAACATATAATACAGTACTAGTTTTAGAAACAGATTGTATTTTGTATGATGATTGGCTAGATACATTAATAAACTATGTTAAGTACTCAGGAGACTTCCTAATATCTGGATCAACATATGACGGGGTTTATAGACTTCCATCAACTGATAACCCTGCATTTTTTCACATTAACGGCGTCGCACTGTATAAAACAGGAAGTCCGGTGTTTCAATTTATCTTAGATGAGCTTATGAGATTTATTGTAAAAGAAGTCAAATCTGGCAACGTTATATCAGCATATGATTATATGTTTTCTAAAATGATATTTTCATATTTAGCTGATACAAAAACTACAGATTTTGATTTCTGGAAAACAGTGTATCGCTACGTTATAAAAAATACATTCATTATTAATGCATCTATGCCATGCGATAAAAATCAAGACGAATCCTTCTTTCTAAATAAGTTTCCAAGATGTGTAATATTACATAAGAAGTCATTGTAAAATAGACTCACGTTTTAGTTTATCATTATCTGTAAGACCACCCCAGGACCAAGACGTATAGATTGTAATATTGTGATATTCAACTACATTTTCATTATATAGCTTCACATATTCACTTCTATCAAAATAGTGTATAAATGATCCAAAAATATTAAATTCACTTGCACTTTTCATATTATATTTTACAAAAATATCCCATATATCATTTGTACCATGCGCTAAACATAAATGATTTTTTAAAGCTAAAGTTGTTTCTCTCTGAAGAACATATCCTGCTATACACATAGCTTCATATTGCGAATCTACGTTTAATAAAAAATCAGTGGAAGGTTTCCAACAAATTCCAGCACCAGCATTTTTCCAATCTCTATAAAACCAATAAAATTTATTATCCTTTTTAAAGTCATCCGGTGTTGTAATTTTTGTTAACATCCAATCACTATCCAAAATTAAAATAGAATCAGCATCAGTATAGTTATACCAAGATAGTTTAATATACTGCTGCCAAAGATAGCCAACTCCATGTTCTACATATGATGGGAATTTATCTGGCAAACTCACATAATGTATATCGCACGGAATACATAAATATTCTTCTGGAATTTTATGTCCAGCATCTGTTACAATAATTACCTTTCGGAATCCTTTCGCAAATTTTTTAATACTCTGAAGACAATACTTTAACCAAATATAATCTTTATAATATGTTTTAATAAAAATATCCATTATTCTTTTATAAAGTAAAAGAAATGAAAATCCTTAATATTATCATATGCAATAAGGATATACCAATTGATCATATTTATAAAAAGCAAGAAAGAGGATGGCTAAAATATATGAATATTCATCCAAATGTCAGATCATATTTCATAATGCTAGATCCAAGTTTAGAAGATGATATTGTTATTAATGAAAACACTATATTTATAAAAGGTGTTGAATCGTATGTTCCGGGAATTGCATATAAAACTGCAAAGGCTCTGCGATATGTTTTAAACAATACTATGTTTGATGATATAGATTATATAGTTAGAACAAATATTTCATCCTTTTGGATATGGGATAGGCTTGTTGATTATTTAAATGATAAACCAAAATCTAGATTTATAGCAAGTGTAAAATTAACTCGCGATGTAGTATTTCCATCAGGTGCTGGATATATTATGTCTAAAGATGTTGCTAATTTAATAGCATTACATTCAATAAATCATCCTCTTTTTAATGTTGAAGCAGATGATGTATTAGCCGGTACTATTTTAAAAGAACAAGGAATTACAATTAATGATTATTATCGGTTTGATATGGCTTTGCTTAATAAGGATGTATGTAATGTTGAAAAATATTTTAATGAAATTCCAAAAAATGTATTTCATATACGAAATAATTTAGAAAACTTAGATAATAGAATATACGAAGGAGATAATTATTTTAAATTATTAAAATGGTTTTATACTATAGATGATACGGGAATAAAAATTGTTATTAATTCACACAAAAATAGTTCTATCTCTTTAAATTTTTTATTGAACAGTATGAAAAAATATGAAGAATTTAAAAATTATGAAATAATTATTTGTATAGGAGGATATTATGAAAATAAAGACTATAAAATTGAAACGAATAATAACATAACATATATTTATTGTAATCACAATTCTATTGATTATACTGGACTTATTGCTGTATCCGATGTATTTAAAAATGTAGATGAAACATATTTATATTTACATGATACATGTAGTGTTGGTGATAACTTTTTTAAAATCTTATCAAATGTTACACTAACTGGCGATTCAATGTCTATATGGCCAGTTTCAATGAATATAGGATTTTATACTACAAAAATTATTAAAAATAATAAATCTTTTTTAAACGAACGAAAAAATACATCGGATACACTTTTGCAAAAATTCAAAAAAGAAGCAGTAGAATTAGAAGATTTCATATTTAAAAATGATCCAACTACATCTATGCTTAAATCAGATCAATGCCATTTGATACAATCCGAACCACATGATGTATATAATACTGGTGTAAAAAGAGTGACTGAATATTATAAATGTTTGGATTTATATAAATACAAGGCAAACTGGCATGGTAAGGATATATATGAATTAAATAATTAGTTTCTTGAATTTTTGACAAATTGTTATACCATGTCTAAATGGAAACAATTGATTATGTTTTGAAGATGTTGGGTGTAGTGAAAATATATTATAACCCATATCATGAAACGAGTTTACCATCCTTCGTTCAACTTGTTGATGTACCCATTCAGAACTACCGATTTGATATGACCAACTAACAATTTGTGTGGGATGTGTGTTTGTATCATGCAATGCGATTAAAGTATTATCATTAATTAAATTAGATTCAAGTAACTTATTATATAAATTCATTTGAACATCGTACTCATGACAATCAAAAAATATTAGTTCTAATGGCTGATTATCAATGTCATCAGAAGTAATATCTTTAGCATCTTTGTGTATAAATTTATGGTTTGAAGATACGGTTGTTACTGGGTTGATATCTACGGTATACAATACACCATCGGATTCCATTGCTTTGATAAAATTTCTTGCAGAATACCCATTTAATCCGCCGATTTCTAATATTCTTTTAATTCGCATACCTTTCACAATTGAGTATAAAAAAAGCGCCTCATCATCTTGAATCGGTCCAAGTACATATTGATTTGCGGGACCAACTAAATGTGTTAAATCGTAGGTATTCATTTATGTTTAAATTTTCATTATTAATTTGTACAATTGAACTTGTATATGCAGTTTCAATTGTGAGCCATATGGCCCTATTTAATTTTTAATTATTATTACCACCACACAACACCACCAGTTGTGCGTTTAGTTGCTGTACGCGAGACCACCCATGCCCGACATCACGCGCAGGACGTTGTAGTTCAGCGCATACACGCGGACCTGCGCCGTGCGCGAGCCCGTGACCGTGTTGAGCGAGACCGTCAGCTGGAGCGTGGCCTTGTCGATACGCGAGAAGTTGCACGTGCCCGACGGCTGGTGCTCCACGGGGCGCAGGGCGAACGAGTAAACGTTGATACCCACCGACGGCGTACGGCTGTGGTGCTGGTAGGGCTGGACGCGGTCAAAGTAGGCGCCCTCACGTTCCGTGAAGCGGTCCTGGCCGTTGAGCTGCAGCTTGGCAACCTCAACCGGGTTCTTGCCCTCGCAGCGGACACCCGAGTCAAGGATGACCTTGGCGAGCAGGTAGTTAACACCCGACTCAAACTCACCCGAGCCCGTAAGATCCGAGCTGTCCGCGCCAATGATAGACGACGGCTCCGTAGCACCCGGGCCAAGCACCGTCGTAGCGCCAGTCGGCGGGACAGTACCGCCCGAACCCTGGGTAACGGCCGCGCTTGTGTTAGACTGCGACAGGAGCGACGTGATGATACCGTCCGTGCTGAAGTCATCCGAGTAGTTGAACGGCTGGGCACCGCCAACCGACGCGAGCCACGACGACGTTGAGCAGTCAACGAACGAGTCACGCTGGACGACCCACTGGAGCTCCTTGACGGGGTGGTTGAAGTTCAGCTGGATCTTGTTTGACGACGACGTGATGCTCTCGGCACCAGTGAACTGGACCTGCTCAATCAGGTACTCGTGCGACTGCTGGGCGAAGCGGCGGCGCTCCTCCGTGTCAAGGTAGACATAGTCCACGTAGAGCGAGGCAGCGGCGAGCGACTGGGCCGGGGCAGCGACGGGCTGGCCAACAGTCTGCTCCGCATACTGGCAGTTCTGCCACGTCTCAAAGTCCACGTTGATGCGGACCTCGTGGTACTGGAGAGCGATGAGCGGGATCGCAACACCCGGATTGCGGCAGAACCAGAACTGCAGCGGGATGTACAGCGTCTTGGCCGGCGTACCCTTGCGGGCAACGCACGAGATCGTGGTCTCCGAGGCCGAGCAGGTGGCATCCAGAGCCAGACCAGTCGAGCGCTTCATCAGCACAAGGTCGTGCGTGTTGCCGACGAGCGCGTCAAGAGCCTTGACCGTACCGGCCTCCGTCGAGAGCTGCGTCCAGATCTGCATCCAGTCACCATACTGGCGATCAATGCGCTGGCCGCCGATTTCAATCTCCACCTGCTTGATGAGGCGGTGACCGATGTAGTTGAGCCAGCGGAAGCCAGTCACGTTCGCAACGCTACCATCCAGCGCAACCTGGGGAAGCACAACCTGGACGTACGTCTTGTACATCAGATCAGCATTACGGTTGATGACAGCCGTAACGCGCTTGTTGAAGTCCGCCTGACCGTTGAACGTCACCTCAATGGACTCCACAGCGAAGTTCGTGTGGCGCTTGTAAAGAATCTTGAAGAACGTAATCTGGGGGTTGCCAGAGATGTAAATATCCTGAGCGCCGTAGCTCACAAGCTGCATTAAACCCGTTTATTCCATGGAACATTGTGTTCCACTCATAAGCTCTCCTCGTATACTAAGTGATAGTAATATACGATTCCTCTTATGAATCCTCTTCCGAGGCGGACGGACTGTATCTTAAGCCAGATTTCTCCAGCCCACTACCATTCAGTCTCTGAACTGCATCCATAGCTTTCGCCTTAGGACTTGGCTGCGGATTATCCCTACCTATACCGTTTTTACCTTACCCACAAGTTTCCCTGTGGTTCCACAACCTATCTTTCGATGATTGGGTGGTAGGCATAGTCTAACAGGACTTTCCCGCAATTTGATAGTGTCGCCCATATATCACTGGACTAGCATTGCCTTTTCGCAACACTCTTGGCAGCAGTGGTCATTTACCGCCCATTTCGTTGTTATGATTAATACTTAGAAAAAAATATTCAGGAGGATGCCCGCACCTAGATGGTGGCAATACTTTTTATTTCTTCAATATACTGATTTCTAAGTTTAATAGCGTTTTCCAAATCTCTTTCCCATTTTACTTTCTTATAATCTGACCTATTAATTCGGATCATATACCCATTTCTATATTTTGTGATATATAACTCTCCAGTAGTTACATTAGATGACCAATGTTTCAATTCTCTCTTCAAATTATTTTCCTTTGCAGTAATCCATCTTAAATTTGATACATCATTATTTAACTTATTATGATCTATATGATCAACCTGTAAATTTTCAGTATTTGAATCAGCTATAAAATGACAAGCTACAAGTTTATGTATTGAAAACCAGTATTTTTTTCTAATGCCGATTTTTCTAAGTCCTATTTGTTGATAACCATCTCTATCAATTTTAACTTTTAAAAGTTTTTGAGTATTCTTATTACGAACTTCGCCAGAATCGCTAATCTCATAGCGTTCTTCAAAGCCAGTAATATCTTTCCACATGGTTATGCCAACGAATACTTTTCACTTAAAAAGTTCGTTTTTTATAAATGAATCTGTGGCTGTTTCCGACGTCAAATGTGCTTATCAATACTGTTCTGAGATCAATTGTTTTGATTCTCATAATGGTATTTGGATTCAAAACTACATTCTATTCGGCGTATTGGGGTGCCATCGTTCATGATACTATTTCTCTGATACTCGTACGCCCCTATCTTTAATATCCACGGCCTCTCTCAGGAACATAATCCGTAGATCCAAATCCACCAACACCGCGATTATCTGGTCCGGCAGGAAGCTCATCCGTCAAGATGACTTTTTTCCAAGGAAGAAAGTTGTGCTGACAAATTTGAAATAGTTTTGTTCCAATATCATACCGAGCATACTCAGGTTCAACCTTATTTTTCCAATCCAGAATATCCACCTTCGCCATCACTTCTCCACGATATCCTGCATCAATCAATCCAATGGAATTACACTGACGAAATGGAGTCTTATAGATGGATGAACGGGGAAGAAGAAGGCACGGAAATGGGGATGTATCTGACATAGCAGCAACCGAAATACCCAAATTAAATGAATACTGCTTTTCGTTGAGGTCAATATTTGTAGCAGGAATGGGAATATCAAATCCAGAATCCGTATACCGATGCTTCTGGATTTGAGCGGCAATTAGATCGCGAATTTCAGGTGTATGTGCACGAATATAGAGAGTCATTACATATACTACTCATGGTTTATGTAAGTTAAATATGTAATACCAAGATCTTTCAAAATAATGCGCTACTTCTGTGTTATTCTCATCTAATTGTTTAATCAAATCTTCATAATATGCCTTTGGTCTAGATAATATCTTCTGTTTACGAACTGAAAAGATAGCGCCTCTGTATACTTGAATCCCATTTTCTATTTGTATAGACGAATCTACATACTTATGAAACCAATCCTGAAATACACATTCGGCTGGTTTTAACGTATGTCCATTCCATTCTAGTAATCTAAAATTATACTCCCAATCTGAAAATGTATGATTTCCACTATGTGTATTTTTTATATTTAGAAATGTATTCATAACATTTACTTTGTAATGATCATCTATTCTTCCTTGTGTAAAAAATACAATATCTGGCAATGAATCATACCGTTCTATGATATACGTTAAATATGTATGTGCTTCTCTTCCTATATTTGGCAGTGTAATCTTAATGCAAGGAATGTTAGCAATATCGCCTTTACTATAAACATGAATTTTGGTATTGTTAAATCTTCTAAGCCAATTTAAATTTTCATTGTAATGAGCTACAACAATTTCATAATCCATTCTTAAAATTCTTATTGAAATAATCTATCGCATTACGAACGGCTTGATCCATATTAAAATATTTATAGTTTGCCAATCGTCCGATCATATGAACATTCTCTTCCTTTTTTGCAAGTTCTTGGTAGGATTGATATAAAGTTTGATTTGTTTTATTTGGAACGGGGTAATATGGTTCTCCTTCCGAAGATGGATATTCTTTTACAGTAATAGAATGCGAAGATGTAGTTTCATACGGTAGATATTTATATTCTACAATTCTGGTATACGGAAATTCAGTTGATGGATAATTAACAACTACATTCGGCTGTAAGAATCCGACATTCAAATGTGTCTCCTTTTCAAACCGCAAAGACCTATATTCTAGCTTTGGAAATCCTGAACTTGCATAATAGGCGTCAATAGGTCCTGTATAAATTAAAACGTTATGTTGAATGTTTGATGTTGGTATGTATTCCGTATTTAAATGAACCGTTATATTTGGATGATTTAGCATAGATTCAATAAGTTTTGTATATCCATGTTTTGGAAGACCTTGATACTTATCTGTAAAATACCGAGAATCCATACTTGTTCTCACTGGAATTCTAGCAAGGACACTAGAGTCAAGTTCTTCAGGCTCACGATTCCATTGCTTTTTCGTATATGGCCGAAATATATATTCATATAATTCAGTACCAACTCTTGCCAATCCAATATCGCGGCTATTTGAAGGAGTATCGCATGGAATCTGAACCGATTGTAGCCATTTAGATGTTTCTTCTTCTGTTTGTAACGATTGATTGCATAAAATATTAATGGTTTCCATATTTACTGGAACTGTAACGTGCCTATTTTTTACATATGCTATAACTTTTGGATCGTAACGAAACCATTCTGAAAATTGATTCACATACGTCCAAACTTCTTCATCATTTGTATGAAAAAAGTGAGGACCGAACTCACTTACAAGAATATTTGTTGTTTCATCTATATAATCATAACAATTCCCTGCTATATGATTTCTTTTTTCAAGAATTAGGACTTTACGATTCAATTTTGTAGCAAACAGATTTGCCATTGTAGCACCAGAAAGCCCTGCCCCTACAATGAGAATATCAGTATTCATTATAAGACAACTGAGAAATACCTATAAATGTTTTAGACAGACGGCAGAATACATTCCAGAACCACCTACTAGAACCTTTGAATCATTTTGAATATTTCGTTTCGTAAATGGAGCCAATGTTCCATCTTTACATTCCAAACAAAGCGCGGATAGTTTTGTAACTCGTGTAGCCCATGGAATACACGAAAGTACTTCTCCAAATACTTCCTGCTTTGCGCAACCATCCAAACCAACAATTAGAACATCTTTT
>Ga0164297_10003712_pt1 | contig 14068 bp, 12 predicted proteins | sample GEODES058metaG_FD_113539 | JGI IMG/M metagenome (GOLD analysis project Ga0164297, IMG submission 113539) | Dystrophic lake water microbial communities from Trout Bog Lake, Wisconsin, USA - GEODES058 metaG | ecosystem: Environmental > Aquatic > Freshwater > Lake | place: USA: Trout Bog Lake... | reverse complement strand
CCCGACTGGTGGACCCAGCTCTGGCGGGACGATGATGCGTCGCTTGCCCCCTACCCGCATCGCCTTCAGTCCCGCCTCGAAGCCAGGAATCATGCCGCCAATGCCCATGCGCGTCTCCGCTGGCCGCCCCTGGCGGTAGGTGCTGTCGATGAGGCCGCCGCTTTCGTTGTACGCGATGTAGTGGAACACCACGGATTGGCCGTCTTGAGGGCTGGGTGCGTCTGCATCACCAACGGTGAAGTCTTTGTAGATCAATCCATTCGTCTCGTACGTGTACCCATCAGCTAGGACAGTGACCTGGTAGCCTGCGCGCGCACATGGACAATGTCATGGCCACAGCGCTAGCAAAGGGTGAAGATTATATGTCGGTCAACTCACCTTTGCGAATGAATGCCGGGAAGTCTGGCGGCGCGCGGTTTAGTGACCGAATGCGCTGGTTTTGTTCCAGCAGGATGCGCTCGTCGTCTGTAAGTACCCGCACAGTGCCCGTGCTGGCGGGAGTGTTGGACACCACTGCGCCGCCGCCTGCCGGCTGTGTTGCGGGCCCCGTTTTCAGGGCTGTGTCGCCACCTGTTGCATCAACCACGTTGCCAGCACCTAACGGCGACTCCGACACGGAGCCGGCAACAGCTCCTTCATCTGCAAGAGCCGGCCACTGCCTTTGCGCTGCAACCGCTGCACCAGCTGTCCAAAACAGACTCAACACAGTCCGCCGACTACGCGGACGGCTCTGTTGCGCCTGAGAGCAACACTGCGGTGCGCCAGGGCCTCTCAAACAAGATCGCCGACATGGAGGCGATGGTCTGCAGGACAGGCTTCCGACCCAAGGACAGGCAAACTGCTGCATTACGCAAGCCTCGTATCGTCAATTGTACTTTGGAAGCGTCTCCGCGAAGGAAGGTTGCTTGGCTTGCGCGCGCTTACGTGGCGACTCTGATCGCTTGTCGTTAAGACGATATGTCTGCCGCAAACAGCCTGCACACGGGGCGTCACACAGCCTGCCCATCGCGCCAAGACATTCGCTTGAGGAACAGGCGTTGGAACTCATCGTCGTTGGGGGGTTCTGTTACACGACGCCGAGAAGTCAGCAGCACAGTAAGCGGTACAAGCAGGCACTCGTCTCGTGCGGACGGGGCACACGTAGGGAAGAAGCATGATGTAGTTACTCTTTATCGACGTGACGCTCTTGCTGTGGGGGTCGCTGCGCTGGGTGTGAGTGTTGTTGCCAGACCGGGCAGTGTGCAGGCTGCTGTGGAGCGTCCGCCTCCGGGGTTCGAGCTGTTGAAGGACGTGCTTGACGGCTACAGTTTCTGGTACCCCTCCGACTGGCTCCAGGTCAAGGCGCGTGAGCACACACGCGCACGTGTTGTCGTTGGGCGTCACCTCTCACACCCCCTCCGTTTTCTGCAGTCAGCGGGTGCGGACGTCTTCTTCCGTGCGCCGTTGAAGGTGGACCGCAATGTGTTCGTGGAGGCGTCGTCACCTAGCAGCAAGAAGTTTGCAACTGTGGCTGAGTTCGCGGCGACGCCAGAGGCTGCTGGCGCCAAGCTGGTGGACCAATATTTGGTGGAATTCGCGTCCACGCGACTCGGTGTTCGCCGCGATGGCTCACTTGTGTCTGCAGCCACCCGCACAGGGGCGGACGGACGGGAGTACATCGATTGCACCATCCAGGTGTCCAGCTACAGCGTGGACCAGCAGTACGGCGTGACGGTGGAAGAGCGTGGACCACAGAAACTGGAGTGGTGCCGATTGTTGCAGACCACGCTGGGGGTGGCCAATGGCCGGCTGTACGAGCTTCGCCTGCAATGCGCCAAGGATGAGCTGGAAGAGTGCAGGCAGACGTATGACATGATGCAGCAGTCCTTCCGTGTCTTCGATGTCCTGTAATCGTAAATGATACGAGCCGCATCGCGTCGTCGTGCTTGAGAGAGAGAGCCAGTGAAGGTGCCATTTTTGTTCCGAAACATGTCAGGCTTACATACAGCTTGCCCTTCGTGAGAGGCGCCGCAAGGCACAGGGGCTTGAATTGCAAGTCGCTGCTGGGCTGTTTGGGGCACACACGCGCGCAACGCGGGGCTGTTCTTGTGAGCGAGCGCACGCAGGCCGACCTTTGCAGTGGGAGCGTTGCTATTGCTTCGCCTCTGCGCACCAGGAGACTGCAGCGTCCGGCGGCCGGACATTTTTGCGTGCGTTGGCGCATACGTTCCAGCACAGAGGGGCGCTAGAGCGCAGCAGAAGCGATGGAATCACCACTGCTTGACTTCAGCAAGCCTCTGGACGTGCCGCTGCTGGACGCCACCGTTCGCGTGTTTTACACCAGCACCAACAACGATGAGGTGCGTGCGCCAGGCTCGAAAGTCGGCTGTTTTTGTGGCGGCCAGACGGGCAGACGGGCGCTCGGCACGTTCCCGGGCTCTTTCGAGCTTGTCTGCGTCCCGGCCTCGCGCGCTGAGTCACCCGTTCTTCACACACGCGCAGCGTGCTGCGGCGGAGCGTGTCATGCGGGCGCTGCAGGAGCACCCGGACATGTACACGCGAGTGGACGCAATCTTGGAGACGAGTACAAGCACAGATGCCAAGTTCTTTGCGCTGCAGGTGCGCACACCGCTGTCTTGATAGCGACAGCTACAACCCGCCTCGACTCGGAAATCTAGCCGAGCGTGCCCTGTCTACTCCGCGTACTTGCCGCCTTCGCGCGTCGCCGCTATCTGGCAGTCCAACCACCTTGTTTCCGCGGCGAGCCCACACAACTGGACGCCGCTCACTCACGCCTCGTCTGTGCCACTCCTCTGTTCAACCTCAGATTCTGGAGAGCGTCATAAAATACAGGTGGAACGCGCTGCCTGCACAGGAGCGAGAAGGCATCAAGAACTACACAGCTTCGGTTGTGATCAAGGTGAGAAAACGCCACGGGGTAACTGCGCAACTCATGTGCCTCATGTTCTGAACACCACACGCCTATATAATCAACACAGATGTCTGCTGATGAGGCGACCTTCCGGCGAGAACGGGCGTACATCACGAAGCTGAACGCCATCCTGGTGGCAGTGCTCAAGCAGGAGTGGCCTCACCGGTGGCCCACATTCATCTCAGACCTTGTGGCAGCCGCAAAGACCAGCGAGACGCTGTGCGAAAACTGCATGGTCATCCTAAAGGCACGATGCCCAACATGCAGCGGCCTCCCTCTGCCAACCCCCATTTATCTCTGACACGTGCGCCCGTCTCCCTTTCAACAGCTGCTGTCAGAAGAGGTGTTTGATTTCAGTCGCGGTGAGATGACTTCCACAAAGACGAAGGAGCTGAAGGAGTCACTCAACCGTGAGTTTGCCGCCATCCATGAGCTCTGCTTGTTCGCACTGGAGCACTCCAGCAAGGCGGACCTCACCCGCGCGACGCTGTCCACTCTGCAAGTTTTCCTCTCGTGGGTGCCGCTGGGCTACATCTTCGAGTCCACGCTGCTGGACGTCCTTCTGAGGCTTTTCCCGGCGCCAGCCTTCCGCACACTAGCTTTGCAATGCCTCACTGAAATTGGCGGCCTATCTGTTGGCCCTACATACGACACCCACTTCGTGCGGCTGTACATGACGCTCATGACGCACCTGCAGAGCATTTTGCCGCCTGGAGTGAACATCCCTGCGGCCCATGCAAACGGCAGCGATGACGAGCAGGCGTTCGTCGCCAACCTTGCGCTGTTCCTCACCTCGTTCTTCAGGGCTCACATCTCTCTGTTGGAGACGTCAGCTGAGGGGCAGGCGGCGCTGATGGCTGGCTTGGAGGTCCTTCTGCAGTGCTCGTATGTGGAGGACACGGAGGTGTTCAAGGTCTGCCTAGACTACTGGAACGTGCTCGTCTGTGACCTGTTCCAGTCCGAGTGCGCATCAGAGCCATCAATCATGGCTGCCGCCGCCGCCGCGCTGGGACAGCCTGTCCCGCTGGAATTTGGCGCCTCGGGTTCTGCACCTCCAGGCCAGCCGCCCTTCGCATTCGGCGCACCACAGCCGTTCGGCGCGCCGTCTGCTGGACCCATGGCTCCGCCGCCGCTGACACCACCCAGACTGGGGGGGCAACGCAAGGCTGTGTACGCCGGCGCGCTGTCCAAGCTCCGTCTGCTCATGATTTGCCGCATGGCCAAGCCGGAGGAGGTGATCATCGTGGAAGATGAGAACGGCAACATTGTGCGCGAGACGATGAAGGACAACGACGTGCTTGCGCAGTACAAGGTGATGCGTGAGACCTTGATCTACCTGGCCCATCTTGATCACGACGACACGGAGCGCCAGATGTTGGAGAAGCTGGGCAACCAGTTGAATGGCAGGGAGTACGGGTGGCAGGCGCTGAACACGCTGTGCTGGGCGGTGGGCAGCATCTCGGGGAGTATGGGAGAAGAACAGGAGAATAAGTTCTTGGTGACGGTCATCCGGGACCTGCTGAACCTGTGCGAGCAGACGCGTGGCAAGGACCACAAAGCTGTGATTGCGAGCAACATCATGTACGTGGTGGGCCAGTACCCGCGCTTCCTGCGCGCCCACTGGAAATTCCTGAAGACCGTCGTCAACAAGCTGTTCGAGTTCATGCACGAGACACACCCTGGTGTGCAGGACATGGCCTGCGACACCTTCCTCAAGATCTGCCAGAAGTGCAAGCGCAAGTTTGTGGTGCAGCAGCTGCACGAGCAGGAACCCTTTGTGTCCGAGCTCCTTCGCGGCCTTCCAGAGACCATCAAGCTGTTGGAGCCGCATCAAGTGCACAGCTTCTACGAGTCCGTGGGCCACATGATCAGCGCTGAAACAGATCCTGCGAAGCGGGATGAATACACGCTGCGCCTCATGCAGCTGCCGAACACAACTTGGCGCCAGCTGATGGCCAGCGCAGCAGCAAACCGAGAAACGCTCAAATCAGCAGATGCCATCCGCGGAGTTGCCAACATCCTGCAGACGAACACATCTGCATGTAGCAGCTTGGGCCAGCCGTTTGCGACGCAGGTGGCGCTCATTTACAACGATGTGCTGCTCGTGTACCGCCTGTACAGCGAGTTCACGAGCGAGCTGATCGCCACTGGCGGGCCGTATGCGAGCCGGAGTAGCCAAGTGAAGGCACTGCGTAGCGTCAAGCGTGAGGCGCTGCGTTTCATCGAGACGTTCGTGGAGCACTGCGAGGACGTGCAGTTGGTGGCCACGCAGCTGGTTCCCCCTGCGCTGGACCCGATCCTGGGTGACTACGCGCGCCACGTGCCTGATGCGCGTGACCCGGAGGTCTTGTCACTGTTCGGGGCAATCATCAACAAATGCGGCCCGCAGCTGATGCCTGACGTGCCGCGCATCTTCGAGGCAGTGTTTGAATGCACGCTGCAGATGATCACCCGCGATTTCGAGTCGTATCCGGAGCACCGACTCCGGTTCTTCGGCTTCCTGCGCGCGGTGGCTACCAAGTGCTTCCTGGCGCTGTTCGCGCTGCCGCAGAACCACCTACAGTTGGTGATGGACTCCATCGTGTGGGCCTTCCGCCACACGGAGCGCAACGTCGCAGAGACAGGCCTCGCGCTGCTGATGGACCTCCTGCAGTCCTTCGCGCAGTCGGAGCACTGCGACGCTTTTTTCCAGCGGTACTACCTGTCCATCACGCAGGAGGTGTTTGCTGTGATGACCGACACGTTCCACAAGCCGGGCCTCAAAATGCACGCACTCATCCTGCAGCTCCTCTTCTCACTCGTGGAGCCAGACACGGGCGCGCCGCTGCCGCCAGCAGGCACGCTGGGCGTGCCTTCAGGACTGGTTGCCCTTCGATCTCCCCTCTGGGATGTGGCCTCTGTTGGCCCCGGCGCATATCCCAGCAACGGCGCGTTTGTGCGCCACCACGTGACGCAGCTCCTGTCGCAGTCCTTCCCCAACATGGCACCCGCGCAAGTGGCTGCTGCAGTGAACGGCATGTTTGACACGAAGCGCGATTTCACGCTGTTCAAGAACCACTTGCGGGACTTCCTGGTGCAGACCAAGTCATTCAGCACTGGCGATAACCGGGAGCTGTATGCGGAGGAACAGGCGGCGGCGGAGCGGGCTCGCAAAGCTGCGGTGCCGGGTATGTTGGGCCAGTATGAGCTCGGCGCGGACATGGATGGATAGGGACATGCGCGGGTGTCCAACACCATGCAGACACACACACGCACGCACGCACAGAGAGAAACGCAGCTCTTCTTGCGTGCAGCTGCAAGGCTGTGAGGCTGCTGCTGCAGAGCTTCAGGCCACTGCTGCCGCTGCTTCCTATGCGCAGGCTTGCATGATGACATGCCGTGCGCACCAACGCTCAAAGGCATGCGCACGCTCCCTCAAGAAGAGCTTCGCCGGCTCCCCAAACGCGCCACGCTTTGTCGTGCAATCACAATCGAGACCCGTTCGCCAACACTCTTGTCCGCTTCTCCCCCCACAGTCACCAGTATGGCTACTCACCGCGCGTGGCGTCTGCGCCGTCGCCCCGAGGGCGCCTTGAAGGACACGGATCTGGAGCTCGTGAGCGAGCCAAAGCCTGTTCCCGGCGAAGGCCAGCTCCTGGTCAGGAACTTGTTCGTGTCTATTGACCCCACTCATCGCATCTGGATGTCGGACCGTCCTCAGGTGCGTCGCGCGCCGTGGGGGAAGCCTATGGAAGAAGCTTCTTTTGTTAACAACCACCTTCGCTCTCCTTCTCTGTTCTGCGCACACAGTACATGGACCCGGTTGCGCTGGACGACGTCATGCGCGCTGCCACTGTGGGCGTGGTGGAGGAGAGCAACAGTGCGGACTGGCCTGTTGGCACCCACGTGATGGGCTTCGGAGGAGTCTGCGACTACTTCGTCGGCATCCCTGGCGTCAATGTCTTCTACAAAGCGGGAGAGAACGCGGGCCTGCCGCTCACCGCGGATTTGTCGCTGTGCAGCATCATCATCGGTTTGACGGGGTGGTACGGGGTCAACAAGGTGCTGGACGTCAAGGCTGACGACGTCGTGGTCGTGTCCGGCGGCGCCGGCGCAGTCGGCTCCATTGTCGCCCAGCTGGCCAAGCTTCGCGGCGCCAAGGTTGCCGGCATCGCTGGAAGCGCTGACAAGTGCACGTGGCTGACGCACGAGCTGAAGCTGGACACTGCAATCAACTACAAGACGGAAGATGTGGCGGCCAAGCTGAAGGAGTTCGCGCCCGATGGCGTGACCTGCTACTTTGACAACGTCGGTGGTGCCATCACCGACACGGTGCTGTCTGCCATGCGCAACCATGGCCGCATTGCAGTCTGCGGCAGCATCTCAGAATATGACGACGCCTGGAGCGGACAGCGTAACTGGAACATGGTGCTCATGCGGCGGCTGCATGTCACCGGTTTCATCTGCACCGACCACATCGGCACTCACCTGGGCGAGGCCAAGGCGGAGCTGGCCAAGCTTGCGACGGAGGGCAAGCTGAAGTACGAAGAGCACGTCGTCGAGGGCATCGAGTCGTACCCGTCCACTGTGCGCATGCTCCTCAACGGCAGCAACACCGGGAAGCTCATCCTCAAGATTTGAGTCGAATGCAAATACACTCGTGTTTTCATCAATGTGTCGCTGGCCCGTAGATCACTGCCGCCGTCCCAAAGCCGAGCGCCCCTGTGATTCCCAGATACATGTAGCCGCGATGACGCGAGCCGCGTTGCATGAGCAGTGACGCCTCAGCCGCCACCGTGCTCACTGTGCTCAGTCCACCGCCGATGCCCGATTGGAGCGCGGTACTCAATAAGCTCCCCCAGTACTGACCCCTTCCCAGCTTGTCAGCCACAAACGCAGATGCCACAGAAGCATCGAATGCACAGGCAAGCGTATTAGCTGCGAGCGTGCCAATCGGAAGCCAGGCTGTGCGCGCATTCAGCTTGGCCAGGTACCAACGGGCAACGACCCCAAAGGGGCCGAACAAAGCCGCCAGACAAATGCTCCGACTGGATGCTGCTGGCGCCGCCACAACAGTTGCAATGCACCCGGCGAGACAGGCCAGCAAGAGAGCTAGGCAAAGCTTGTCTTCTATTTTCCATGCACCGTGTGGGTCGTCTGCGGGACGCGGTGCAGGCGTGCTACAAGGAGGTGGAGGCGGCTCGCGGATGGCAACATCTACGCCATCGTCGCCAAGCACGCTATCTTCACTGTCTCTAACAGTGGCAGGTACTGCGCTGTGGTGACAAGCGTGAACGGCATGGAAGCCGAGCATCAGACTCGCGGCAGCGAGCTCTGCACCGACTACATAGCCGATTAATCCCCGTGCCCAGTCCCCGTGCACGATGCGCTCCACCATCGTCTGATTCCACGACGCCCATGTCGTCAGTGATCCGCAGAAGCCAACACGAAGCCCGAGGTGTAGGCTTGACAACCTTTGCAGTCGATGTTCTGGCCGTAAGCACGCCAGCTGACTCTGTGTCGTTTGACCTTCGACTGCAAGGCCCGCTGCTACCGGTGTAGCAAAGAGGCCGACGAAGAAGCAGCCCAGCATGTTGGGCGCGAGCGTGACAAACAAAGCACCGTCGTCCAAAGAATTGCAGGTTGTTCCTTGAGGCGTGTTGTTGCTATAGCAGCTGAACTGCTGCACGAGGCCGCCGCGGAGGAGCGTGCCCAGCACCCCAAAGAGCGATAAATAGAGGACCGAGTCGAGCGGCTCACGCCAGGCAGACGTCCAGTGTTCTGTCTCCGTCTCCGTCATTCAGCAGCGGGAACTCGACCTCAGAAAGTTTCCGATCAGGCATGGTGACTCATCTGACAGCTGTATTGGCAGCAGCGCGGCGCACCGCAGCCATTCTGGGGCGACAGAAAGACAGTTGGTGAAGTCGAAGGCGAAGAAGAAGATGCCACGACTTGCGTGATGACGCGGCATCATTGAGCGCCCATCGCATGTGCCTGCGCGTGCACACCATGCCATCATGGATAGTGTCGTGAGTCCAGCTGCTGCTGCACAGCGCCTTGCTGCCCTTGCACACTCGCTTCGCTCACGCCAACTCGCTGTTGACGACGACGCCCGCTTCGGCGGCATCTGCGTGCCGACCTCTGCACTATGTTCGTCTGCAGAGCAGGAGCAGCCGAGTGTGCACTGGACCTGCGCAGCTATCTGGGCCTGGGGAGCTGCCATACGAAGTAGTAGCAACCTCAGTGGTGACGCAGCTCCACTCGTGCAGCTCTGTCATGTCGCTCGTGACTCAGCGTGGACGTTTGTGGAGCACGCTGAAACTGTGGCTCGAAGAAACGGCGGTCCTGTTCCGCCCAGCACAGCTGCGTGCCTGTTGCTTGCTTGCGCAAGTGAACTCCTTCTGGGTGACGCGGAGCGTGCTCAACCAGTAGCGCAGCGTGCTGTGACAGACCTCACCGCGTTCTTGAAGCAGAGTGAGAGCGCGCCAGGAGAGGTGCCTCGGCCATGGTTATGCGTGCCGCTGCTTCTATACGCGCATGCGTGCAACAGTGAGCCACTCGCACGTGCAGGGCAGCAATGCGTGCTGGATTGCACTGCATTCCCGGAGCTGCCGCTGTGTTGGTGGGATTCAGAACCCACAGTCCAGCAACAGTCATCCTGCCCTCTCTCGCTCTGGGCAGGCTCTGTTGTAGCTGCCATCGTTGCATGCCAAGGCGAGCCGGAGACTATACCCTGGTGCTCACGCATCGCCGCGGCCGCGCTCCCCCAACATCCAAACACGGGATCGATGTCAGAACATTCCTGGGCGCACACTGCGAGTCATGTGATGGCGCTACAGGCGTTGCAACGCGCGCTGCCTCATGGATGGGTCCATGTAAGGCGGGTGCAGAATGCGTGCGCGAAACTCGCAGGCGACGCGCTGCGCGTATTAGATGAGGCGCAGGCCAACGATGATACAGGGCTTGCGGGCCGTCTGGCGATGTGTTTTGCGCTCTATGGATTCTCTGTGGAGCCAGGCGGACCGAGAGTGTGCTGCTGACTGGCATGTGCGTTCATTGGCGGGAGTCTATGGTTGGTCTGCTCCCCTTTCTGCCTTGCCTCTCTACGCCACCTGGATGGCTTTGCGCTGCTGCTGCGTCTCCGGACGCTTGGCGATGCAGACACGCAGCACGCCATTCTCCACGTTCGCCTGGACCTTGCTCAAATCCGCGGCATCGGGAAAGCGAAGCGCTCGACTGTTGAAGTTGCAGCTGCGCTCCACGCGGTGCCACGTGATGCCGCTGCGCGTCTCCTCCTTCTCCTCCTGCTTGTCCTCGCATACGCTGATGCGCAGGATCTGGCCCTCAGCCTCAAGCTGGATGTTCTCCTTCTTAACGCCTGGCCAGTCCAAGGCGGGTCCAAGGGGATGTCAAGAAGACATCCAGCGACCTCTCTTGACGCGCGCTGACATTTTCACGCACCGGGAACATCAGCCTGGAGCGTGTACTGCTTCGGCTCCTCGCTGACATCCACGTACAGTTGGCGCATGCTGCTTCCGCCCATCGACGGAAGCATCGCGCCGGCTCCGCCCAGAAACGGGCTCAGCCCGCTGAAGAAATCATCCTGGAGGAGACCGCTGTCCATGCGGGGCATGAACGGAGCAAGAGCCATTGCTGAGGATGTGATGATGCTTTTGTCGGAGGGTCGCCGATGAGAACCTCGTTTTGGAACGAAACTTTCCCATGCTCGAGGTAAAAAGCAAACATTGACAGCGGCTTCGGGAATCCGGTAGACAGCACTACTGCTGCGCCTGATGCGTGACGGGCAGCCTAGCCGCACAGCGACTGTTGTGGCTGCCCTGCGTGGTTACGCGAGATACCTGCCAGCGCCGCTGTGTGACTGCGGTGACCCTTACGGCGTGGCGCTCGCCGGGCAGCCGTACGTTGCGCTTGATGCTCTACTGTCCTTCTCGCCAGCGGCGCGGAGTCTGTTCTTCCACCGCCCGTCGGCGTGGCTGTATAACGCCACAGCGGCTCATGTGCTGCGCACTATTGCCATCGATGACGCTGTGAAATCTTTCACCAATAGCAATGGCACGCAAGTGCTCATTATGGGCGCTGGCATGGATGCACGAGCACTGCGTCTCCACGTCAAGGCGCCGCACATGATCTGGTTCGAGATCGACGTACCAGCAAGCCAGGCTGCGAAGTGTGGCGCCTTGGCCACCATTGACAAAGGCAGCAGTCGCCCTGATGTGCGCTACGTGGCCCACAACTTCGAGAGTGATTCAGAGGCGCAGCTGCGCATCAAATTGACCGATGCTGGTCTTGATGTGACCAAGCCTGTGCTGACTATACTGGAGGGCGTTGTCATGTACCTCACCGAAGCAGCAGTGGATAGCACGTTCAAGATGCTTCACGATATGACCTGTAAAGGCAGCCAAGTTGTGATCAGCCACATCCCGCCAAATGGGCTGCCCAGCACACCTTGGAGCGTCAATTTCTGGCTGCCGCGTTGGTTCAAGTATGCCTTCGGCGAGAGCCTGGTGTTCTGCGGATGGAAGCCAGGCAGGAGCATGGCGTCATGGTTCGACTCCCGCGGTTGGAGCCTGGTTTGGCACAAGGACTACGGAGACGTCGCGCGCGGCGTGGGGTGCAGCCACGGCATTGTAGCCTCTGTGGCGGGTGACTTTCAGCGCGTGGCGCTGGTCACGCGCAAGTAGATGACGCCATACTCTTGTCTCAATGTTGATCACACGGTCATCACACGGTCTGCACCTCTTCCTCCCCATTGCTGTTCCCGTGCTGCTGCGCCTGCGTGGCCCACATGTTGGCGTACATGCCCCCGTGCGCAAGAAGCTGGTTGTGCGTGCCATGCTCCACGACACGGCCGTTGTCAAGCACGTAGATGGCATCGCAGTGCGCCACTGTGCTCAGCCGATGCGCAACAAATATGCTTGTGCGCCCGTTCGTCAGCTCCTGCAACGCATCCAGAATGCCAGCCTCCGTGCGGCTATCCAATGACGAGGTCGCCTCATCACACACCAGCACTTGAGCGGATTTCAGGAATGCGCGCGCGAGACTCAGTCGTTGCTTCTCGCCACCGGACAGCTTCAAACCGCGCTCGCCGACTAGCGTGTTGTACCCATCCTTGAAGCTGAGGATCGTGTTGTGGATCTGCGCCTTGCGCGCAGCCTCGAACACCTCCTCATCCGTGGCATCCATGCGGCCATATCGGAGGTTGTACATCACCGTGTCGTTGAAGAGCACCGTCTCCTGAGGCACCACGCCGACGCAGCGACGCAAGCTGGCGAGTTGAGCATCGCGGACGTCGACGCCGTTGAGGCGCAGAGAGCCACTTGTGACGTCGTAAAAGCGGAACAGAAGGCGGAGGACCGTGCTCTTGCCGCATCCAGAGGGACCCACCAGTGCGACGGATGTGCCTGCAGGCACCTTGATGGAGAGGCCGTTCAAGATTGGCCGGTCTGCGCTGTACCCGAAATGAACGTTATCCAACTCCACTGCCATCCCACCGCCCCCACTCCCACGGCGCACATCCACAGCATCGGGCTTGTCCTGCACGGCGCTGTGTTGATGCAGCAGTGCGAACATGGCCTGCATGTCCACCAGTGACTGCTTCGTCTCGCGGTACACCGTCCCCAGGAAATTGAGCGGCAGCGAGAGCTGGAACAGCAAGCCGTGGATCATGACGACGTCGCCCACCGTCATGGTGCCCTGTGCAACACCGTTGGCAGCCATGACCATGGCGCCTGCAAGCGCAGCACTGAAAATGGCACTCTGCCCAAAATTGAGACCGCTCAAGCTCTTCTGCGTCGAGATGCCGGCCTGCTCCACCGCCGCCAAGCTCAAATCATAGCGTGCAGCTTCGTGCGCCTCAGCGTTGAAATACTTGACCGTCTCGTAATTGATCAGCGCGTCGATGGCACGCGCGCTCCCCAAATTCTCAGCCTTGTTCATCTCCTGCCTGAATCGAGTCCGCCACTGCGTCACACCCAGCGTGAACGCAGTGTAGCATGCTAGTGTGCCTCCAGTGAGAGCTGCGAATTGGGGGCCGTAGCTGTACGTCAGGATGGCACTCACGAGCGCAATCTCAAATGCAGTTGGCAAGACGTTGAACACCATGCTCGTCAAGATGAAATTGATGCCGCGCGTGCCACGCTCGATGGTGCGACTCAGCGCGCCCGTTTGGCGGGCGAGATGAAAACGCATGTCGAGGTCATGCAGGTGAGTGAACACCCGCAGGCCGACGGATCGGATGGCACCGTATGTCACTTGTGCGAAGATTGCATTCCTCAGCTCTGTCGGCGGTTGTGGGAAAGCGTGTCGAATGTGAGCTTAGCGGGACGGTGTGCCGGCTAAGCGATGCAGAAAGGGCGCACCATTGAACAGTGCGGCACCACCGCGAGCTAGACCGTAGCCTGCAAGCAGCGCTGATGGCGTCAATGCCGCGATGCCCCATATCGGCAGCCCAGTGGTAGCTGTCAATGCTACATCCGCGCCGCCAGTGCTCAGTCCGTCCACTGCGAGCTTGAACAAATACGGCACTTGCACATTGATGCCCTTGCTTGCGAGCAGCAAGCCAAGCGCCACCACCACCCGGCCACGCAAGTCAGGTCTATCTTGCGGCCACACGTACACGCCCAGCTCCCTAAGAATGCGCAGATCAGAGGCTGGCGCAGGCGACTCATCGCCGAAAGTTCCAGCACCACCATGCCCGCCTCTACCACGCAAAGCAGCTTCTTTCCCCGGCGCTACGGATGCTTCTGATGCGCTGCTCGACGGCGATGACGATGCGCAGCGCGCATACCGCAATGCGAAAGACGCGTCGCCTTGAGGCAGCGGGCAGTGGAAACGCAAGGCAGTGCTCTGTAGCGGGTTGTTCGAAGACACGCGAGTTGACAACTCGCGTGCGTGCAACACGTCGTGTGCTAAAGGAGCAGAGAGCTGTGTATGTGTGATACAGGATAACGTGCGGGGGTCAGAGCGTACGAAAGGATGACGCTGTGAAGAGAGGGGCGAACGCACCTGCGCGGCACTTCCAGTGCCTGCAGATAGTCTGTGTAGCGCGTCAGCTGACGTGCGGCTGTCTAGGTGCCCAGTGCGTGCCCCCAGTCGGAGGCCGAGCCCACAGGCACGTCGCATGTTGCCCCCTACGTGCTAACCAACACGTTGCTAACT
>Ga0164297_10003707_pt1 | contig 14072 bp, 12 predicted proteins | sample GEODES058metaG_FD_113539 | JGI IMG/M metagenome (GOLD analysis project Ga0164297, IMG submission 113539) | Dystrophic lake water microbial communities from Trout Bog Lake, Wisconsin, USA - GEODES058 metaG | ecosystem: Environmental > Aquatic > Freshwater > Lake | place: USA: Trout Bog Lake... | reverse complement strand
GTCAGATATCCTAGCCTGTGCATTGGTAATAATTGCATAATACCAACTGGTATATTTGTTAGATAAAAATAAGGAATTATATGACATATGATATTTATCGTTAGCTGTTGCCAGCTAAATATACTAGGAGAGTAAAATATATGGCTGATCCACTACCATCAAGTACCCAATCAAATCAAACAGAAGAACGCAATGCTGTGTTCGACTATGTTAAAACCATGCTTGCAGATGGCATAGTAGACGTTGAACTTGACCCTAAACACCACGAAACTGCGTTAGATAAAGCTCTTGCAAAATATCGTCAGCGTAGCTCAAACGCTGTGGAAGAAAGTTACTTATTTTTAGAATTAATTCAGGATCAGAACGAATATAGATTACCAGATGAAGTTATTGCAGTACGCCAAGTGTTTCGTAGAGCTATTGGCTCCCGTTCAGGCATCGGTGCTGGTGGTACTTTATTTGAACCGTTCAATTTGGCCTATACAAATACCTATCTAATGTCGGGTAGTATGATGGGCGGTTTAGCAACGTATGATGCATTTGCCGGTTATCAAAAGTTAGTTGGACGTATGTTCGGTAGTTATATTGAATTTCTATGGAAACCCACTACACATATTTTGAATATTTTACAACGCCCATTTGCACAAGGCGAACAAATTCTTGTACAAAGTTATAATTTCCGTCCTGACTGGGTGTTATTACAAGATCCCTATGCTAGACAATGGCTAAGAGATTATACATTAGCAACAGCTAAACAAATGCTTGGCCAAGCTAGAAGTAAATTTGCTAGCATTGCAGGTCCTCAAAGTCCAATAACCTTAAATGGAACAGCATTGTTATCTGAATCTAAAGAAGAAATTGAAAAATTAGATAAAGAACTAATGGATAATACGGCAGGCGGTACTGGATACTATTTCATAACTGGATAATACATGTCAGTTAAATTATCACAATTACCCCTTGAAACTAATCTCAACGGATCTACATTATTTTTTATTACAGATCCAAATGGTCCAGCCAGTTATTCTACAACATTAACTAGTGTTAATACATATCTTGCAGGAAATTTTGCCACACTAACTGCACCGTTGTCAGTTAGCACATCTAGTGCTTTAAGATTTGTCGGTCCAGGCGGGAAGTATGTTTCTTTTCAAACTCCTTCATCGATAGCAAATAATGTTACTTGGACATTACCAAATGTAGATGCAACCACTAGTGGATTTGCATTAGTAAGCAATGGCTCAGGCACGTTAAGTTGGGCGGCAACTGGTCCGGTTATCATTACAGACACAACTGATACTTCGTTGTATCCGACATTTTCTTCTTCAAGTTCTGGATTACTTACATCAGTTAAGGTTAATACCAGCATTACTTATAATGCTAATACTAATGTTTTGAACCTTACAAATCCAAATGTTGCCGGCAGTATTACAACAGCTAGCACTTCGTTTAATTTAATTAATACAACTGCCACTTCCATTAATTTTGCAGGAGGCGCAACAGCATTAAGTATTGGGTCCAATACAGGAACAACTACTATTAATAATGCAACTAGTCATACTGGTATTGTAACATTAGGACCATCTAGTGGTTTACGATTTGTTTCATCATCTGGGACTAATTATGTAGGATTTGTTCCGCCTTCGACAATAGCTAGTAATATTACTTGGACTTTACCAAATGCTGACGCAGCAGTTAGTGGATATTCTCTAGTAAGTAATGGATCAGGAGTGTTAAGCTGGTCGCCTGGAGGGTTAGCTGTTATTAGTACAGACACTACAGATACTGTTTTATATCCTACATTTACTACCATTACCAGTGGAACATTTAGTACTGCTCGAGTTAACACCGGTATTACTTATAATGGTTCTACAAATGTGTTAAGTGTTACTAGTCCTGCTATTACTACAAGTATAACAACTCCTAGCACTACATTCAATTTAATTAATACAACTGCTACAACTGTTAACTTTGCAGGTGCTGCTACTACACTTAACATAGGTAATAGTAGTGGCACAACAACTGTTAGTGGGTCGTTAGCAACTACTAGTCCGGCTATTACTACAAGTATAACAACCCCTAGCACTACATTTAATTTAATTAATACAACTGCTACAACTGTTAACTTTGCAGGTGCTGCTACTACATTAAGTATTGGTAATGGTAGCGGAACTACTACAATTAACGGAACTGTAAATTTAACCAGTCCTGCTATTACTACAAGTATAACATCTCCTAGTACTACATTTAATTTAATTAATACAACTGCTACAACTATAAATGCATTTGGAGCTGGAAGTGCAATTAGTATTGGAGCAAGCAGTGGCACAATAACTATTAATAATCCAACAGTTACTTTACCAAATACAACAACAATAAATGTCAACGGTGCTAGCCCAAGTATTATTACTACCAGTACAGGTACTGCAAGTGTGTTTAATACAAATGCGCTAACTGGAAATATATTTGGAGCAGCTACTGCTGTTAGCATAGCGGCAAATACTGGCAACACAACTGTTAATAATAATTTAATTGTATCTGGAAATTTAACAGTTAATGGAAATACCGAAACAATCAATTCTATAACTGTAAATGTTTTAGATAAACAAATGGTTTTAGGCACAGTAGCATCGCCTACTGATATAACTGCTAACAATGGTGGAGTAGCATTAGAAGGAACCACGACTAAATCTTTAACTTGGACATCGGCCAGCAACACAGGATCAACTAACACAGGATATTGGAATTCAACTGATAATTTTAATCTAAGTGGTAGCGGGTTAGCATTTTATATTAATGGATCCAATGTATTAAACAATACAACATTAGGTTCAGGGATTACAACAGCTGGCTCGACTTCGGGCACATTTACGTTGAATAATCCAACTGTAATTGGATCGCAAACAACCCAAAATTTATGGAATACGGTAGCAACTAGTGTAAATGCGTTTGGTGCCGCAACTAGTATTTCAATTGGCGCAAGTACTGGTACATTTACTGCAAATAATCCTACTATAACATTAGCTAATGCTACTGCATTGAATGTTAATGGAACTAATCCAAGCATTGTTACTAGCTCAACTGGAACTGCAAGTGTATTCAATACAAATGCACTAACTGGTAATATATTCGGTGCGGCTACTACTGTAAATGCGTTCGGCTCAGGTACAACAATAAGTATCGGCGCAAGTACTGGTACATTTACTGTTAATAATTCTACTATAGCATATCCAAATGCTACATCACTATCAATGAATGGAGCGAGTCCCAGTATTACAACAACTAGTACAGGGACAGCAAGTGTATTCAACACGAATGCACTAACTGGTAATATATTTGGTACAGCTACATCTGTAAGTATTGGAGCAAGTTCTGGTACAGCAAGTATTAATAATGCAACCATAACATTAGCCAATGCAACAACATTAAATGTTAACGGAACTAATCCAAGTGTTGTTACTAGTTCAACTGGTACAGCAAGTATATTCAACACAAATGCATTAACTGGTAATTTGTTTGGTGCGGCAACATCTATAAGTATTGGAGCAAGTTCTGGTACAGCAAGTATTAATAATGCAACCATAACATTAGCTAATGCTACATCTTTGAATCTAAATGGAGCAAGTCCTGCTATATCTACTAGTAGTACAGGGACAGCAAGTGTATTCAATACAAATGCACTAACTGGTAATATATTCGGTGCAGCAACTAATATTACAGAAGGTTATACAGGAACAGCCGCTAGTACACATAATATTGCTACAGGTGCAGTAGCATCTAGCAATACTAAAACAGTAAATATTGGCACAAACGGAGTATCTGGATCTACTACTGCTATCAATATTGGTAGTACATATGGAAGCACAACGACAATTAATGGTATTGCAAAATTAAGTGGTACCAGTAGCACGTTTGCTGTTAATGTAGCAAACATTTCTGAAACCGTAAATGTCATTGCAGGTGCTATAAATTCTACTCCAACTACATATTTTAATACAGGTGCTGTACAATTATATACAACATCTACTGGAGCAAACTGGACACAGAATTTAGCTTTTAGTTCTGGAACAACTTTATCTTCTGCATTATCTGTTGGACAAGCTGCAACTATATCTATTCTTACAACACAAGGTTCTACAGCATATTTTATGAATGGAACATTAACAATTGATGGGTCATCAACTAATGTGACAACATATTGGCAAGGAGGAGTGGCTCCTATAAAAGGAAATAGCAATGGTATTGATGTATATACCTATACTGTGATTAAAACAGCAACAACACCTGCTTATACAGTACTTGCCACACAAGCTCAGTTCTAAAAATGCCAACGATTAATACATTCGGAAGTGCCACTGCCAGAGCATTTGGTTTCGAAGGCAAAGTTTCTCAATTTTTATTCACCACGCCCTCTTCTTTATCAGGTTATAGTTTTGAACCCATGGCAATTGCCTACAGTAATAATATATTTGTAGCAGTCGGTGCGGACTCTAACAGCTATCCTACTTATTCTGTTTCTAGTAATAATGGTTCGAGTTGGACTGGATCTACTAACATTAGTTCATCAATCGGTTATCTGACATCAGTCGTAGGTAATGGATCGGAATTTGTGGCGGTAGGTTACGATAACAGCAGTAATGCAATTTTTACATATACATTAAATTCTGGTGGTACATGGGTCTCGCCTTCATATTTTGGTAATCCTACTCCAACAGCGTATCCGGCAATAATGACAGGAATCACAGTAAATAACAACAATTTATTTGTTAGTGTTGGATACAGCACTACCGGGATTCCAGTAGCATCATATGCCCAACAAGGTTCACTTCCTAGTTCACCTGTACCAATGGGTGGAAGCAGTGCTGTTGCTTATATGGTATCTGTAACTTTTGGTAATAATTTATTTGTATCAGTGGGGAGAAACAGTAGTAACTATCCTGTATACGCAACGTCTTCGGATGGTGAGACTTGGAGTATTCCTGCAATTATGAACGGCAGTAATTCTGTTGCCTACATGTCATCAGTTGCATATGGTGCTGGCAAATTTGTAGCTGTAGGGCACGATAGCAATAATTATCCGTTGTATGCTACATCTGCTGACGGAGTGACTTGGACTACTCCGGCTCTTATGAATAGTAGTGCATCGGTAGCGCCTATCTTTAGTATTACATACGCAAGTTCTAGTAATTTATTTGTTGCGGTCGGCAGTTATACATATCCTGTGTATGCGATATCAAATGATGGAATACATTGGACTACTCCTGCACCAATGAATGGTGATACAACTCCTAATTCTATGCTGGCTGTAGCAACGACATCGACGGCTGTTGCAGTTTCAGTTGGGTATACTTCAGGCGGATTCCCAATATATGCTGTTGGTAGTCAAAAATAATTTTGAACTGAAAAAATCTTGACCTTGTAACAAAACTGTTATATACTATGTGATATCCAGGGGGTTCTATGATCATAGGTGTGTGCGGGTTTATTGGTTCTGGCAAAGATACTATTGCCGATTATCTTACTAATTTTTACGGATTCCGAAGAGAATCATTTGCCAACAGCTTAAAAGATGCGGTAGCACAAGTGTTTGGGTGGGATCGTACCATGCTAGAAGGTAGAACAAAAAGTGCTCGAGAATGGCGAGAAGAAGTCGATCCTTGGTGGGCAGAACGTTTAGATATGCCTAATCTAACTCCACGCTGGGTATTACAATACTGGGGAACTGAAGTTTGCCGTAAAGGATTTCATGACGACATTTGGATTGCTAGTTTAGAAAACAAACTACGCAATAGTAAAGATGATATTGTTATCAGCGATTGCAGATTTCCTAATGAAATTAAAAGTATTAAAAATGCTGGCGGTAAAGTTATTCGTGTTGTTCGCGGCCCTGAACCTAAATGGTATAATGCCGCAATTAGTGTAAATCGTGGCCCAGACGGTAACAGTTCATGGGCACTAAGTAAAGCTAAATTAGAAAAAGCTGGAATTCATAGTTCAGAAACTGCATGGGTAGGTACAAAATTTGATCATGTACTCGAAAACAACGGTACTTTAGATGATTTATATAACCAAGTATTAAAAGTTATAGGTCAGGAATCAAATCGCCTTGTTTCCAACGAATCCCTTCTTTATGAAGAACCCGAGCGCAATTAGCACAGATACTTTTTAAGTTTTGAGGACGGCAGTTGTTCAAATCTCCGTCCACATGAAATACTGAGAATACTTCTTTATGTGGACTTTTGAACCCGCATTTATCGCAAGAATTCTTTAGTTTATATCCGCTAGTAAACCAACGGGGAGACTTTACTCCACGCATACAAGCACCGCACTGGCTCCTATAAAAAGGCTTACCTTCTTTATAGTAATTGATAGCTACAGGGCGTAAACCGCACGAACACAAAGGTCTCATATTTTATTTAAGCCTTTTTGAAACCTTTTCTAAACATCGTAAGTGCCATAAAAACGAAATTTTCCATAAATACATACAGCAGAACATGTATTCATGGAGATAACAAAATGGCTCAATTAAATTCACCAGGCGTAAGCGTAACAGTAGTTGACGAATCGTTTTACACACCGGGCGCACCTGGATCTGTACCTCTAATCGTTGTTGCTAGTCAAGCAAACAAAATGAATTCAGCAGGTACCGGTATTGCACCTGGAACATTAGCAGCAAACGCTGGAACAGCTTACTTATTAACAAGTCAGTCAGATTTAGGAGCCACATTTGGTATTCCTTACTTCCAAACTGATGCAAGCAACAATCCAATTAACGGTAGTGAAGTAAACGAATATGGTTTACAAGCTGCTTATAGTTTCTTAGGAGTTAGTAATCGTGCTTATGTTGTACGTGCTAACTTAGATACTAGCCAGTTAATCGGGACATCAACTATTCCTACAGGAGCTCCGGCAAACGGAACATACTGGTTCGATACAACAGATACAAACTTTGGTGTTTTCCAATGGAACTCAAATCCAGCAACATCGACTGGCGGACAAACATTTACTAGTCAAACACCATTAGTACTTACAAGTGCTTCTCAAGTATCAGGTAGCGCACCTTTAGCAAGTATTGGTGCAGTTGGTCAATACGCTATTGTTGCTACTACAACTTTAATTACATTGTGGTTGAAAAAATATGCAACATCAACTCCAGCTGGTACATGGGTACAAGTTGGAACAGGTGCATGGGCAGCTAGCTGGCCAACAGCAACTAGTGGTACAAGTACACCATACGTAGTTGGTAGTGCTGATACTATTACTATTAATGGTACTGCAATTACTACAGCAGGTACTACACAAGCATCAATGGCAACTGCAATTAATGGCAATAGTACATTAACTGGATTAGGTATTACAGCAGCAGCATTTAATGGTATTCTGAACATTTATTCAACAGGAGTTACTGTTACAGTTACAGCCGGATTAACACATAATGCTTTAACAAATTCAGGTATCGGCGGAGTATGGACTGCACCTCAATTTACAATTGCACCGTATACAAGTATTCCTACATATGGAATTTATCAAAATCCAAGTACAGTACAAGGTGCACCAACTGGTAGCGTATGGGTTAAAGCAAGTAGCGTTAACCAAGGTGCTAATTGGTTTGTAAAAGAATATAACTCTGCATCAAGTTCATGGGTTACATTGCCAACACAATTGTTCCCTAATGGACAAACAGCATTAGCTACATTAGATCCAGTCGGTGGTGGTTACAATATTGCAGCTGGTGCAGTTTATGTTAAGTACAACGAAACTGAAGTAAGCCCTCAACTAGCTAACTTTAAGATTCATGAAAGACTAAGTTCAGGTGCATTAAATATTATTAGTAAAGTAATTACTACTAGCACACTTACATCTGGTACAAATACATTTACAATGAATATTAGTACAGCTGGTAGCACATCTTTAACAACAATCAGTGTTACATTTACAGCAGCAGGTAGTGCCGCTGATGCAGCAACTTTAGCATCAGCTATCTTAACTGCTTCAGCTACATATCCAATCAATGCAGTTGTTACAAGTACAAATCAAATAGATATTTCACATACACAAGGTGGTGACATTCACTTTACAGATGGCACAAATACACCAATTGGAAAAATCTTTACTCCACTAAGTAATGGTGTAGGCACAACTAATTTCTATGCAGATCCAAACGCTAGCTACACTTATGTAGCAAGTCTATGGACAAGTTCTGCAACAAGTATTGCAGCAGCAAGTGCAACAGCGCCAACAACTACTCCAGCAAATGGTACATTGTGGTATGATTCATCTCTAACAGATGTCGATATCATGATTAACAACGGTAGTGCATGGGTTGGTTATGCTAACTATAATCAAACATTAAATGGTGCTAGTGGAGTAACTGACATCAATGGTCCGATTATCAGCGCAACACAACCTACACAACAAAGTACAGGAAGCTATTTGGCCAATGGTGATATTTGGATTAATACGTCCAATTTAGATATGTATCCACAAATTTATGTTTACAATTTCTTAACAAAAGTTTGGGTACTAGTTAATAATACCGATCATACAAGTGGCAACGGTATTGTGTTTGCTGATGCACGTTGGTCAACTTCAGGTGCTTCTAGTGGTACACCTGCTACTATTGTAGCTTTGCTAAGTAGCAATTTCTTAGATCCAGATGCTCCTTCTTATGCAGCATATCCAACAGGAACATTGTTGTTTAATACTCGTAGAAGCTCATTCAATGTTAAGAAATATGTGTCTGGGTTCATTAACACAGCAAATGGGTACAATCAAAATGCTGGTGGCGAATCAATGTCAGCATATTTCCCAGATCGTTGGGTAACTGATGCTGCTAACGATACAAATGGTGTTGCAAGATTTGGTTCACATGCACAACGTCAAGTTGTTTTACAAGCATTGGAAGCAACAATTCAAGGCAATCAAAATATTCGTCAACCTGATACAGTTATCTATAACTTGTTAAGTTGCCCAGGATATATTGAAACAACAAGTTCATTAGTTGGTTTGAATAATGATAACGGTTTATCAGCATTTATTGTTGCAGATGCTCCAAAGAGTCTAAATCCAAGTGCAACTAGTTTAAGTAACTGGGGTAACAACACATACGGTGCAGTACAAGATAACTGGCAAGGTTTAGTTACAACTGATCCGTATACATCAGTTTACTATCCATGGGCACTAACAACTGACTTATTAGGAAATGACATTGTTGTTCCTCCTAGTTATGTTATGTTGCGTACAATTGCACTAAGTGATAATGTGTCTTATCCATGGTTTGCACCAGCTGGTGTACGTCGTGGTGGTGTAACTAATGCTAGCAGTGTTGGTTATATTGATTCAAAAACTGGCGAATACTTAACAGTTGCATTGAACCAAGGTCAACGTGACACACTAGCAGCAGTTAATGTAAACCCAATTACATACATTGCAGGTACAGGTTTAGTTGCATACGGTCAAAAGACACGTCAACTAGTTGCAAGTTCATTAGATCGTATCAATGTTGCACGTTTGGTAATTTACTTACGTTATCAATTGAATGTAATTGCTAAACCATACATTTTTGAACCTAACGATACAATCACACGTAATGAAATCAAACAACAAATTGAATCATTGCTACTAACATTAACAGGTGAACGTGCTCTTTATGACTACGTTGTAGTATGTGATAAGTCAAACAACACACCTAGCAGAATTGATGCTAATGAGTTGCATGTTGACATTGCAATTGAACCAGTTAAATCAGTGGAATTCATTTATATTCCATTACGTCTAGAAAATACAGGCGCAATCAAAGGCCTGGCCGGCGCATAATAGGAGAAACACATGGCAATCGCAGCATTATCTAATTTTACAGTACCACTAGCATCAGATCAAAGTGCCGGTTCACAGGGTATGTTAATGCCCAAGTTGAAATACCGTTTCAGAGTTAGCTTTGAAAACTTTGGTGCTAGCGGTAGTACAACAGAACTTACTAAACAAGTTCAAGACGTTACTCGTCCTAACTTAACATTTGCTAATCAAGCAATAGATATTTACAATAGTAAAATTAACTATGCTGGCAAACCATCATGGGAAAATATTACAATTAAACTCCGTGATGATGTGTCCGGTGCAGTATCTAAATTAGTTGGCGAACAAAATCAAAGACAATTTGATTTCTTTGAACAAAGTTCAGCAGCTAGCGCAGGTGACTATAAATTTACATTGCGTATTGAAATGCTTGACGGTGGCAATGGTTCAGATACTCCTAATAGTTTAGAAACTTGGGAAATCTATGGTTGCTATCTAGAAAAGACAAACTGGCAAAACTTGGACTACAAAGAAAATGGTCCAGTTATGATTGATTTGACTATTCGTTACGATAACGCTGCTCAGACAGTTGGAGGCGACATTGGATCACCTACTGCTGTTATGGTTCCTGCAGGCAGTTCAAGCAACAACGCATTAGGTTCATAATTAAGAAAGCCTACTTAGTAGGCTTTTTTATGACTAGTCATAATGTACGCATATTATTTAATCTATAAATAATAGTATGGCCTTCACTCCTAATAGTAACATACGTTCTCACTCTAAATTAGTTCTGCGTGATCAGCAACATGCTGACCACCTGTTCAATTCGGATCAATTTAGGCTAGCTCCTAAACATAAATTTTTATTTCATGTTGCATTTAGTCTCAATCCTAGTGCACTGATAAATTTAGATCTTGTCGGTAGTTTAGGACAAGAAATTAATATGTTAGTAAAAAGTGTAGACTTGCCATCCTATAAAGTCGATACAGTTATGCTAAATCAGTATAACAGAAAAAAAGTAATGCAAACTCGCCATACACCAGGCGAAGTTGGTATTAAATTTCACGACGATAATATGGGATTAATTAATCAGTTGTGGCAAAATTATTACAATTATTACTACGCAGATCCATTAAGTGCCGAGTCATATGCAGCCTATACCCGAAACGCAACACAAAATGCAAATTATATTTCTGCACCTTACGGATTAGATAATGGAAGTACAACACCATTTTTTAACTATATTACAATATACCAAATGGCTAGACATGAATATGTCAGTTATAAATTAATTAATCCAATCATTGCAAGTTGGAATCATAACAAATTAGATTATTCACAATATGGTACGCACGACAATGATATGAAAATTACGTACGAAGCAGTAGCATACGGTTCTGGACAAGTAGAAGAAGACAACCCAGAAGGATTTGGCGATACACACTACGATCATGTTAGTAGTCCTCTAGAAGGTGATTTACCAGGCGGAAGTAGTTTCGAATCTGCATTGACAAGTGCAGTAGCTGGCGGAATTATTGGTAGTGCATTGGCATCTATTAACACTTATCAAAATGGATCAGGTCCTGGAATATCAACTTTAACAGGCGGTTTATTAAGTGGCGCTGTGGCACTTGCTAGTGGTCTAGTCGGGAATATTACTGGCGGATTATCTAATGTATCATTCCCAGGTAGTGAATCCAATGCTAGCCCAACTGGCACTACTGCAACATCTAGTGGGATTACGCAAGAGTCAACTAGTGAAGTTGAAAACACAGCAGGCACTCCTGGATTACAAACATTTGACGATGGTAGTAGTATACAAACATTCGAAGATGGCAGTACATTAGTAACCGATGCAGACGGTAATGTAACTAGTACAGCCGCTACAGATAGTGTACCTAGCAATGATTTCTCAGGAAACAGTACATCTAATATACAAACATTTGACGATGGCAGTAGCATACAAACATTTGATGATGGCAGCACATTGGTAGTAGACTCTGAAGGTAATTTGAGCAGTACTGACTCTCCTGATTACTACGCATCCGGCGGAGGTGCAGAAGACTTTTCATTAGGACCTTAATATGACCACACAACAATCAGGCGCAATTAGTACTAAAACATTCTTTGACAAATACTTTATTAAACCGGTTAGCTTTCCAGCGGACCAAATAGATGCAACTGTAGCATTTTTTCAGAAACGTGGGTTTGATATCACCAGTGCAAAAAGTGTTGCTATTGTTATATTAAACCAAGCAAGATCAGAAAATGTCAGCGTCTTTACATTACTTGATACATTAAAAGGATTAACGGATCTTCAATTAAGTCAAGTTGTGGCACAGATTCTAAATGCTTATAGAGAGAGTACAAGTTATTTAGGTTACAGAATCAAACCTACATCTAGTGCATACGATGCACGTAACATTCTAGTATAAAAATGTCTAAGTTTGCACGTGGCAAATTCTCAATGAAACACCCTGAAAAATATGTTGGTACTAAAGTTCCAACATATAGGTCAAGCTGGGAGTTAACTTTCATGAATTTTTGTGACAACAATACTAGTATTGTAAAATGGGCAAGTGAAGCAATACAAATACCATATAGAGATCCGCTTACACAACGTCAAACTGTTTACGTACCAGATTTTTTTATACAATACGTTGACAAAAAAAATCGTATGTTAACTGAACTAATTGAAATTAAACCAGCTAGTCAAACTATATTAGAACGTGTAGGTAAGAACAAATACAACCAAGCTCAATTTGTTAAGAATCAAGCCAAATGGGCCGCTGCTAGTTTATGGTGTAAACAACAAGGCATAAAGTTTAGAATTCTTAACGAAAATGATATATTCAGTCAAGTATAAGCATAAGTAATGTATGACTAAAAAACTTGAAGAACTACTCAATTTGCCTGAAAGCAAGAAGATTGTTAAACAGGAAGAAAAAGAAGCTAAGAAAGCCGAAATGGCTCAACCTTTTATTCGTAACATAAGCGAATATGATAAAATCAGCGCCGCACTTCCACAAGTTAATGGACTGGGTGATGCAGGAGATGCAGAACTAGACGAGCTTGCACAGAAAGCCAAAGATGCCTACGAAGATATAATGGATTTAGGTATGAACGTAGAAGCACGTTATAGCGGACGGTTATTTGAAGTAGCTGCCAGTATGTTAGGACACGCAATTAGTGCCAAAAGTGCAAAACTTGATAAAAAGTTAAAGATGATCGATCTTCAACTAAAAAAACAAAAATTAGACAACGATGCTAATAGTACCGAAGACAATGGAGTAACTTTGCAGGGAGATGGAGTTATTATCACTGATCGCAATAGCTTGTTGGAAAAATTAAAGAATATGAAATAAATACAGTACTGGGATACTAATATGAAATCATTCAAAGAATACTTAACCGAGAGCAAGAAGATATACGAATTTAAGGTAAAAATTGCCGGAGATTGTCCAACTGATTGTAGCTCACAAATTAAAGCAGCATTAGCACAATTTCATGTGACTAGTGTTAGCGCAGGAAAAAGAACTCCAATTCAAGAACGTCATGCAGAATTTCCTGAACATAAAAATGTTAATATGACTATTTTTGATGTTACTACAGATTATCCAGCAACTAGTCTTCAAGTGCACGACATGGTGGCTGCGCATTTAGGTATGCCTTCTAATTGTGTTAAAGTAAAAAATATGGCTGAAGAACTAGAACACGCAATTAATCACGAACACGACCACAGTACAGGTAAAGCACTTGTAGGTACAATACAAACACCCAGTGATCATAGTGACTTAGTTGGTGAAAAACATAAGATGAATTTCTTACAAGAATTAAACAAAGAAAAACATCAAGGCGAACAAATCAAAGGCTACAACGATGAAATTTTAGCAGACAGCGTACCTGGACTAGCTAAAGAATATCGAAAAGTAAAAGATAGCACAGTAGAAAAAGCTCATCGAAGCCCTGTTGCTAAACGACCAGCAGATCCAATTAAGGAGTAAGATGATGAATTTCAAAGATATGCTAACAAAATTAAATAATATCGAAGAAGGTATTGAAGTAATTGGCGGCCCGATGCCTGCAGGTCATCCTGTTGAACAACCAGATAATGTAAACATGAGTGTTAACTTAAATGGCTCAGGTGCAGGCGGTGTTAAAGATTTAATGAAAATACTTAAAGATATTGAAACTGTTGCTGCACAAGATAACGATCACGAAACACCAATCATGGGCGATGTGCCTGATGAAGAATGTTATATTCAACCCGAAGAATC
>Ga0164297_10003706_pt1 | contig 14074 bp, 12 predicted proteins | sample GEODES058metaG_FD_113539 | JGI IMG/M metagenome (GOLD analysis project Ga0164297, IMG submission 113539) | Dystrophic lake water microbial communities from Trout Bog Lake, Wisconsin, USA - GEODES058 metaG | ecosystem: Environmental > Aquatic > Freshwater > Lake | place: USA: Trout Bog Lake... | reverse complement strand
TGCATTGCCTTAGACTGAGCCTTGGCAGCCATTCCAGCTGAGCTTTGGGCAGCTAAAGCATTAAGATTGGTGTTGATGACTAAAGACACAGCATACTCGCATCAGAATGAAGACAAAAATTAGCAAGACTCAGCTCACTTGCTTCTCATGTTCTGATTCGGTGTAACTTACAGTAACTTAAGTAACGGCTCTAGTTTTCTACTACTTATTTACTGTACTGAAGTTAGCCAAGACTCATCAACGACCCCTCAAATAGCAATAAAGTATTCATAAATACATTATCTGCGTTTAATTTACAAACCACACCCCGCCGATCGATGTGCCCAATAGGTTGAGAAATTGAGAGAGGTGAATACGTCACCGGGTTGAACGAAGCCACCCATGAACTTCGAAAATTGCCTAAAGGCGTTTTAACGATTGCTTGAAAAGGTGGACCTGCCGCCACAAAAATCTAGGGTTTGGCTTTCGAGCTCAAAAAAACATAAAGATAACCAAATCTCTGCTGAGATCTAACGCTCTGACAGCCTTTACAAGGCAATTAGTCGGGCTTGACTCGAAATAAAACTTGTCCGAATTCAACGGGATCATTGTTTTTGACCAAAATCTCAACGATGGTTCCGTTGACTCCCGCCTCAATTGAGGACATCAACTTCATGACCTCAATGATACAAACTTGGGTACTCTCATAAACATGTTGACCCACTCTCACAAAGGGCTCTGCACCTGGCTCTGGAGAGGAATAAAAAGTACCCACCATTGAAGATTTAATGCTCAACAGTCCCACCTGCTGAGATGAGTCGATGGTTGAGTGTTGTGCTGTAAATGGAGCGGTCACAAGAGCGTTGGCACTTGTTTGAGGGGACAACTCATCATCTGGCTTTGTACTTTGCAAACCTTCACGCAAAGGATTTCCAGACCCTCCTCCCGAAACCAAATTACTCACCCGTGGATTGGCACCTTTTTTTTCCAACTCAAGCTCAAGATCAAAATACTTTAAGTGAAGTCGATTAAATTCCGATGATCTTTCGAAGTTGTGAATCAAAGAAACAATTTCTTCGTATGTCAAATTTGTCTGGTTCATGTTTCTAATTTTCTATTTTGAGTTCATCTATCAATGAAATAAAGACAGCTTCAGATCTCTAGTTTTAATTGATACGCTATCAATATCACTTTTTTGACTCAGCCTATCTATCAAAGACAAAACATCCGCTTTCAGGAAATTTTCACTTGTTGAACCACTTGCAGGTGAGGCCAATGAGGAAGCTTCTCTAGAAAAGGCAGAATTATGGGCTGATGAATTTTGATTCAAAGCCTCAAACTGCTCATTTCCCCCCAAATAGCGCAAAATCAAATCATCATCTGAAACGCTTTGGCCACCGAATTTCTCTCGGATTTGAGTCAAACTTAACTCTGTTGGAGTCCAGCCTTTTAATTTTTTAGCTTTGGGACTGGACAAAATAACATCTTTGACATTGGGATCAAATGATTGACTCTCCACTTCCCCCCAAAGACCAATAGCATATTGAATGGTTTGATCACTCAATTCTTTATACCGTTGACCTGACATGACATTCAAAGTGGCTTGAACACCTACAAATTGAGAATATGGGGTAACCATAATGGGGTAGCCAAAGTCTTTGCGCACTTGAACAATTTCTTCTAAAACAGCATCCAATTTATCAAGCATGTTCATTCGGGTAAGTTGATGACGCAAATTTGAGATCATTCCACCAGGGACCTGATGAGTGAAGTGAGACTCTCTGTACTCCAAAGGAACCCCAAGGTTCAAGTGATTCAACTTGGCATAGCTCAACAATCCATCGCCGATTCTTTTCACTCGATTCAAGTCAATATTTGTCGAATATCCCAATGACCGAGCGTTCTCAACCACATTCATCACCGACGGATTAGATGAACCATTGGCCAAAGGGGGCATGGCAGTATTGATAATTTTGACGCCCGCTTTAATTGCAGCGATTGCGCACAATGGCCCAAGACCAGTGTTACAGTGGGTGTGGAATTCAATTGGTAAATTAGTGTGCTTTAAAAATAATTTACTTAAAGTCGCAGTTCTCTCCGGAGTTAAAAGTCCACCTGGATCTTTAAAACAAATTCGATCTGGACCTACTTTGTGAGCTTCCTTGATCTTGCGTTCAAAATAATCATCTGAATGAACCGGTGAGACGGTATAGATGATGTTGAGTACGGTGCCTAATCCGATTTTTTTGCAGTCTGAAACCCTTTGATGCCAGTACTTGGCAGTATTTGAGCTGTCCGAGATACGGACCTCTTGAATTCCATTGGCAAATAGTCTTTCTAAGTACAAATACGATATTGAAGCAGGCATGAATTCAAAAGAAGAAGCAGAACGGCCCACAATTGCCCGGATCTTTGTATGCTTTGAAAGCTGAGCCGCCTGTCGGATTCTGAACCAGGGATCCTCCTTCATCTCACGAATCATTTTTTTGAAGAAAGCCGTCGCGACCAACTCATAGGATTGATAACCTGCGGCATCTAAATCTTCTAAATAAGGCAATATTTGAGAATTGGGTAAACCGCCAGCCCAAAGACTGGCATTTCCATCTCTAAATGTGGTGTCAACGAAATGAACTTCTCCCAAAGAATCCATCACGCAATCTCGCCTTTGTAGACAACTGTGTCATTGACCAGCTGCATCAACTCACCAGCAATCGGATTGGTCTGTTCCTCAAGAATTTGTCCGACCAGTCCAGGTGCACGCGAAATCAGTGAAAAACCACGCATGATCTTAAAAGGGACACCAATTTCAGCCAAAACAGCAGCTATCCCAGCAGTTGCGTTGATGGTTAGGTGCTTGCCAACAATCTCATCTACAACTTTTGACATCAAAAGTAATGCATTGATGTAATCCCCTTTGACATTGGCATTTTTCGCAACGGCCAGAAGTTTAGGTGTTCTTGGATCATCAGGCTTGAAATCATTGTGCCCAAATCCAGGAAGTGCCTTTTTTCGTGAACGATACTGGGTAACGATCTCACGTGCCTTGGCCTCTTGATCTGAAGCTTTAACAATTTCATCCAAGTACTGCCCCACTTGCTCCATGACTCCTCCAAACTGACTTCCCATTCCAAGAAGCCCTGCTGCCACAGCGCCTTGGAGAGAGTCAGGGGAGCTGCGGTAAATCATTCTGGCACTCAAGCCTCCAGACATGCCGTGATCCATTAAAGTCACCAGCACTGCATCAACGATACTTAACTCTTCTGGGGTCGGCATTTTTCCCAAAATGTAGAAGTAAATCATTTTTGAGAATGAAACTTCACCAATTAAATCTCTTACCAAACTTTTGCCACGTATGGTTGCCCCGTTTTGATCGAACGTAGAAAGATTTGAAACTAATTCTTTATCAGACATGATTGATTCTTAAGTTTAAGAGTTGAAAAATTGATACGCGACTCAACTTGAGTAGAAAGGAAAAAGAAGGCTCAATTACTGCATGGAGATGATTGGCAAACCCTCAGTCGAGCTTAACGCCAACCGCACGGATCACTTTTCCCCATTTTTCTGTATCAGTTTTTAATATTTGAGCCAACTCTGCAGAAGAATTACCTACAGGCACCGAGCTCACATTCAAGAACATTTTCATCACTTCGGGGTCATGCATAATTTCACCAACGGCCATCGAAATCTTGTTGACAATATTCACAGGCATATTGGGTGGACCGACCAAGTTGCCAGACGTGGTCGCACTAAAGCCAGGTAGAGTTTCACTGATAGCCGGAACATCGGGTAGCGAGGGATTTCTCTTCAAGCTACTCACAGCTATAGCTTTAACCTTCCCGGACTTTATTTGAGGTAGTGCTGCACTCACCTCAGAAAACATCAAATCAATGTGTCCTCCAAGAACTGCAACCAATGCAGGACCTGTCCCGTTATAAGGAATATGAGAAAACTTAATATCTGCTGTAGTACTCAACATCTCAGCTGTTAAATGTCCAGTACTTCCTTCACCAGGAGAGCCATAGGATAATTTTCCTGGATTTTCTTTTGCATAACGAATGAGTTGCTGCATATTTTCGATGGGAACCGTATTGGCAACCAAAAGAACGTTTGCACTTTCATAAATTTGCGATATGGGTGTAAAAAGCATTGAATCAAAATTCATTTTTGAAAACAAATGCCTATTGATGATCAAAGGTGGCGGAGGCGTCAGCAAAAGAGTATGCCCGTCAGGCGGTGAGCGGAAAACGTACTCAGAACCAATATTTCCACCTGCTCCAGGCTTGTACTCAACTACAACAGGTTGCCCCCACTTTTGTTGCAAGCGCTCACTCAAAAGGCGAAGGGACATATCTGTTCCTCCACCAGCAGCATATGGCGAGACAAGCTTAATGGGTTTGGATGGAAAGTCTTCAGATCGACTCACTCCAAGTAGAAAAAAACTCAAAAGGAAGATTGATAAAAGTAATAATTTACGATTTTTCATGAAGAGGCTATCCTTTTGGCGCTTTGCTATTTCTTTAAGAACTATTTTTAACGAAGGCTATTGCACCGTCACGCTCAAATTTAGCGATTTCCAATGCATCAAAACCAATCTGTTTAAGCACATCTTCACTGTGTTCGCCCAACATTGGAGGAGCCAAGTCATGGGATGATCTCTCTCCATCGTAGAGAATTGGGCGCTGAGTATTTTTCACAACTCCCTGTTTTGGATGATGTAAATCTTTAAAAATACCGTTATGTACAACTTGTGGATCCTCGACAACCTGATCAATATTGGATATTGGTGCGTGAGGAATGTCATTTTCAGTCAGTTGCTTGAGCCAATGCGCCAAGTCAAATTGAACAAAAGCTTCTTGTAACAATTGAGTGAGTACTTCGTAGTTTTTTTGACGGGCTAGCACAGTTGAGAAGCGATCATCACTAACCCATTCAGTATGACCTACAGCAGAGGTCAAGTTGATGAAGAACTTGTCTACCGAGGCCAAATGCAAAGCAATCCATTGGCCATCAGCACATTGCAATGCATAGGATTGTGATGCACGAGGGCGACTAATGGGACCATGAACTTTGTTATCGGCAAAATATGAGGAAAAAGCCGAGGAGCCAAAAGATATCATGCTATCGAGCATGGCCACTTCCACTCGCCTCCCCACTTGCGTCCTCCCCCTCTCAACCAAAGCACCCAAGATGCCGTTTGCCGCATACATTCCACTCACAGTGTCTGCCACCGCAGGTCCTAAAATTCTCGGAGGTGAAGGTGCCATAGTTTGACTTAAATAACCACTCAGCGCCTGAGCAACCGTATCGTAACAAGGCTTTTCTACATATGGACCAGACGATCCAAAACCAGTAATTGAGCAAAATATCAACCGCGGAAAACGGCGGTGAAGGTATTCCCAACTTAAACCTAAATTATCTAAAACACCTGGGCGATAATTTTCAAGCAACACATCAGCCTGCTCTAAAAGCTTTTCCAAGATTTCTTTGGCGTGAGGAGATTTCAAATTAAGCGCTATGCTGCGCTTTCGTGAGTTATAAGTTTGAAATTGAGAACTGTACTGTGTACCTTGGTAGCCCCGAAACGGATCCCCCACTCCTGGCTGCTCGACCTTGATGACATCAGCTCCTAAATCGGCGAGCATCATTCCAGCACAAGGGCCGGTGATAAAAGTCCCCAATTCAATCACCCTTATATCTTGCAACACTTTTGTCATAGGAACTTCTTAACAGTCATAAAATCGATTTAGAATATTTTTCAAAAACAGAATATTTTTTTAGATCCTATTCAGCTTTGATCGAGGCTTGAGATATCACTTTTTTCCACTTGGCATTTTCTTTCGCTAAGAACTGAGAAAACTCAGCCGGAGAATGAGTCGGAGGTATTTCAAAGCCAAGAGCGCTCATACGCTCTACATAATCCTTGTTGTTCTGTAATTTTTGCAATTCGGCATTCAATCGCAAAACAATCTCGTCCGGTGTTCGCGATGGCACGAATAGCCCATACCATGGAACCACATCAAAACCAGGCACGCCCGCCTCAGACAGTGTAGGAACATCTGGTAAAAGTGAAGATCGTTTTGGCGTTGTAATCGCAAGAATTTTCACCTTACCTGCTCGAACCATATTAGCGATCTTCGGTTGACCAAACATGAAGTTAACTTCACCGGACATGAGAGAGGCATCTGCTTGTGGAACATCCTTGTATGGAACATGAACGACATCTATTCCAGCGGAACTTCTTAAAATTTCAGCAGCCAAGTGTGGAGGGGTTCCAATGCCAGCAGTTGAATAATTTAATTGGCCTGGTTTATGTTTTGCTTGTTGAATTAGATCTGCTAAAGACTGAATTCCAGAATTGGCGCCTACTACCAATAGCATTGGGGATGACGCAGCATTTGCAACAGGTGAAAAATCTTGATAGCCGTTATAAGGTAACTTACTATTCAAATGAGGACTGATGACCATTGCTCCACTGGCTGAAAAAAGTAAGGTGTAGCCATCTGCAGGAGCGTGTGCAACGGATTCAGTACCAACGACCCCGCCTGCACCCAATCGATTCTCAACTATAAAGGGCTGCCCCATTGACTCAGTTAACTTTTGAGCCATGATTCTTGCAATCAAATCTGTTGGACCACCAGCTCCATTGGGTACAACGATACGAACTAACTTATGTGGATAGACTTGCTCTTCGGCATTTGCTTGAGTTGCGAAAATGCAAGATAACAAAATAATGAATGTATTTATTAATTTCATGATACTTTGTACTGAATTAATAGACAAAGATACCATTAGCCGTACTTTCTGACCATCAGGGTTTGTCTCGAGAATACTGATATTAAATTACAAATATTCAAGTGAATTAAACACACAGAAAGTTGGAGCGTTTCAAAATTTAAAGCTGTAGATTTTTTGTAATGTTGAAATTCTTAAATTTAATCCTTTAGATGTTTGATAAGAATTGAAAATTTAAAGCCAAGTAGCCCAAAAAAACAGAAAATTAAACAGTTTGATGTTTTCGCCCAGGAACTGCCTTCAGCGCATCTCTTGCAACATCCAAGAAAGGAATGTGCTTATCAGCAATCAAGGCCACAGAACGCACTCTTTGGTCCTCTGGATCAACTCCAGGCGGAACAAAGCTTTGATTCTCTTGTAAGGCCTTCGCTGCTTTGATGATTGCTTGCCTCATCATGATGATTCCGTTGTCGGTGGAAACTAAATTTTCTTTTGTACGATCTTGAATTGGGCCCATGCTCTCTTGAAGAGAAGCATCTTGCATTCCAACTCCCTCAACTCCACTGTAATAAAGTCCACTTGACTGCGCCTCTCGATTCATCAAGTAGTCATTTTCTCTCCTAGCATAAGGTATGAAGTTTTCGTCTACCACAACGTGTATTCCTGCGCCCTCCTTCATAGCTTGAACCTCTTCGGTCGTGAGAGATCGCGTGGGGTGATAACTATAACTCCAAGCCCAACATTCATGATCATTGATGGGGACCCAAAAGTGACCGTGTATAGGATGATCTCCTCTTGGGGGAACCATGGTGAAATTGGGCATCAACCACGGCGTAATCCGCCAATAATATTGATCTGTTTCTGTATTTCTTCTAACGCCTATGTATAAACCACCAGTTGACTTTTCAACTTGGAAAATTGGTTTTTTATCGCTCTCGTTGTAGCGATTACCTTTGGCGCCCTTGATCAAAGGGTCGCGAGATAAACTACCGCTGTGCAAAAAGGAGACGTGACTTGAATCAATACCACCCTCCAGCGCTTGTAACCAATTAGAGAACTGTTTACGTTTAGAGACGTAACTCTGAGATGATGGAACTGTAGAAAACTCGTAAGCAGGAATAGGAGGCTTGAGATGCGGAGGCCCCATAAATGCCCAAATGACGCCTCCTTGCTCAATGACTGGATAACTTTTAAGGCTAACTTTGTTCTTGAACTCAACACCCTCTTCAGAGGGTACATCTACACACTCCCCCTGCACGTTGTACTTCCAACCGTGATAAGGGCACCGAATTCCGCTCATCTCATTTCGACCAAACCAAAGTGAAACACCACGATGCGCACAAAACTCATCGATCAATCCCAATCGATTATCGCTATCTCTGAATGCAATGAGTTTTTCGCCCAAAATTTCAACTTTGACAGGCGCGCAATCATGCCCTTGAAGTTGTTCGCTTAATAGAATTGGTAACCAATATCGCCTGAAAAGCTCGCCCATGGGCGTTTTTGTGTTGGTTTGCGTGATGAAATCGTTTAATTCTTTTTTTAACATGGCTTTGAATAAAAAGTTATTGAGCTTCGAGGGGAATATTTGCTTTTAAAAGGGTGCGTTGATATTTCCTCAAACCCTTTTTGAGTTCCTCAGAAAATTCTGGATAAGGAACAAAATTGATGGACAACGCTGTGTCGCTGAATTTGGATATAAATTGAGAATCCTCGCTCACTCGCTTGATGATTGAGATGAGCGTTTGGTGAACCGATTTTGGCACGCCAGCTGTTGTCATGATTCCTGTCTCTGAGGTGTAGTCATAGTCTTTAACCACCTCTGAGAGTGAGGGAACATTTGGATATTTATTAAATCTTTTTGCTGAACTGACTGCAATTAGGGTCAGTGACCCAGTCTTAATGTGGGATGCGGTCGCCGTATACGAGGTCATCAATATTGGTACATCACCGGCCAAAATTGCAGGCACTGACTGACCACTACCTTTGTAGGGGACATGAATGATATTCAATCCAGCCTCTGAGTCAAATGCTTCCATTGCAATGTGCTGAATACTCCCTATACCAGAGGATCCATAGTTGATTTCTCCGGGATGCATTTTTGCATCTCGGATTAAATCTTGTAAATTTTTGATCGAAGATTTTGATGATGCAACCAAAAGTAACGGCTCGGATGTAATACTAGACACTGGCAAAAGTTCTTTTAAAAGCAACTCAGATAGGTGACTGGTGTCTCCTAAAAAAAGTGTGTAGCCATCGGGATTTGATTTACCGACAAAAGTCGCTGCCGTGCTTCCGCCCGCACCAGGCTTGTTCTCAACCAAAACAGGAACTTTGATTAATTCAGACATTCTTTGAGCTACAGTTCTAGCTATGAAATCAGGACTCCCACCAGGAACATAACCCACCACAATCTTGATGGGCTTAGCAGGGTATTCCTCAGCAAAACAATTACCAATAAGGAAACAAAAGAGTAATGCGAAAAGGGCAACTGTACTTTTGCTCAATTGGATCGGCGGTGAATTTTTTCGCATAAAAGTGACTTGAAACTGTATTTGATAAGAATTGACAATGTTTGGATTTATTGACTGTTCATCAAACTTGTCACATCTCTGTATTTTTGCAATTCTTTTTGTAAATCCTGTTTAAATTCAGGAAATGGAACAAAATTAATCGATAGAGCAGTATCTTTAAACTTTGCTACAAAAAAAGAATCTTCAGAAACACGCTTGATCATTGAAATCAACTTTTGATGAATCGGAGCGGGTACTCCATTGGTCGTCAATATTCCTGTCTCAGAGGTATAGTTGAAGTCTTTGATGAGTTCACCCATTGAGACAACATTTGGAAATTTTGAAAAACGCTTTGAAGAGCTCACAGCAATTAACTTCAGAGTTCCTGCCTTTATCTGGCTCGCTGTTGCTGTGTAAGACGTCATCAATATAGAAATATCACCTGCCAAAATTGCTGGCACAGACTCTCCACTACCCTTATAAGGGACGTGCGTAATATTCAAACCCACTTCATGGTTGAACGCAGCCATCGCAATATGATGAATGCTACCTATTCCAGATGAACCAAAATTGATTTCTCCTGGATGAGCCCTTGCTTCACGAATAACGTCTTGTAAAGAGTTAAAGCCACTTTTATTGGAGGCAACCAATAGCAGTGGCTCAGAAGTAATGCTAGAAATAGGTAAAAGATCTTTCAACACCACATCTGCTTGATGACTTGTATCACCTAGATACAACGTGTATCCATCAGGAACGGCTTTACCCACGTTAATCGCAGCAGTTGTATTTCCAGCGCCTGGCCTATTTTCAACAACGACTGGCAACTTGATCAACTCTGACAAACTTTGAGCCAATGCCCTGGCAATAAAGTCAGGACTACCGCCGGGAACTGAACCAACTATGATTTTGATTGGTTTTACTGGAAACTCTTGAGCAGAACTAGATGCAACATAAAACCATGCAAAAAGGCTAATCAATAACATCCCAATGTAGTTGAAATGCGTCTTGGAAGGTTTCATAAATGGATTTAAATCTTTTACAAGCAAAACTCTGTTTCATTCTATTGAGTTTCAAAAATAGCTAAATAGCGAAAGTACCTAGCTTCGACGGCTCCAATTCATCTATTTAAATTTTGATTTGAAAGTTGAAATGTCATAACTAGGTATTTCTTCTAAGATTTATTGACTTATTAAGCAATAAACTGAAAGTAATTGAGGGGTATCCCTAGTTCAATCGAAACTCTACTTTCAACTCACAATGATCAATGCCGAACAAAATAAGTATTTAACTCAAACCGGCCCAGATACAGGAATGGGCAATCTTTTTCGCAGTTATTGGTTGCCAGCCCTTTTAGCAAGTGAATTACCTGAAAACGATTGCCCACCAGTTCGAGTGGCAATGCTTTCTGAAAAGTTATTGGCTTTCAGAGACTCAAATGGTCAATTCGGATTAATTGATGAGTTCTGTGCGCACAGAGGCGTATCTCTATGGTTTGGTCGGGTTGAAGAAAACGGTATACGTTGTCCTTATCATGGTTGGAAATACAACTCCAATGGCCAATGCGTAGAAGTTCCCTCTGAGGATGAAAACAGTGGTTATGCAGAGAAAATTAAACTCAAATCGTATCCGTTGATTGAAAAAGGAGGCCTGCTCTGGACGTACATGGGTCCAAAGGAAAAACAACCGGCATTTCCAGAGTTTGAATTTTTAGACCTTCATTCAAATCAATATTATTTCTCAAAGCGACTACAAGACACCAATTACTTGCAAGCCATGGAGGGCGGAATAGACTCTTCCCATGTGGCATGGTTACATAGAGGGTCAATGAAAAACGACCCCATTTTTTCTGTAGCCAAGGAAAGCATCCGATACGGATTGGAGGACTTTAAAGTTCATTTTGACGTACAACCCTCAAATGGAGGGCTCACAATTGGTGCTAGAAGAAAAGCAGAGAATCAACATTTCTACTGGCGAATTACTCAGTGGATTATGCCAACCTTTGTTTTAATTCCGCCTCGTGGAGAACTCCCTTTAAGTGGTCAATTTTGGGTGCCCATCAATGACGAACAGTGTTGGACATGGAGTTTTCACTTTCATCCTACACGTGATCTTTTGGACCACGAGGTTCAAGCGATGAAAGATGGTTTCAATATCCATGCCAAAGTGATCCCAGGAACTTTTGTTGCAGCACAAAATAAAAACAACAATTACCTCATGGACCGGGAAAAACAAAAGTCTGGAGAAACCTTCAGTGGTGTTGATGGCATTGCGATGCAAGACGCATCGCTACAAGAGAGTATGGGTCCAATTCAAGACCGGACCAAAGAAAATTTAGTCAATTGCGACAACGGCATCATCATGGCGCGAATGCAATTGATTAGAAATGCAAAAGGACTAGAAAAAGGCCACACACCCATAGGAGTTGATCCATCTAGTCATCGTGTACGTGCTGCCGCGGTCATATTGAAAAATGACCTGAAATACCATGAAGCAGCAAAAGAAGATTTGATCAGCGCCCCCCAAAAGCCCATCACCAGCGTTTAATACAAGATGTCTCACACAATTTCAAAAACTTGGTTTGTAACCGGATGCGACAGCGGAATGGGATTTTCTATCGCAGAAACTTTATTGGCTAATGGTCAAAAGGTGGTAGCCACAGCACTTGATCTCTCAAAAATTTCCACATACATGGAGAGATACCCAAAGACAGCTTTTTGTTATCCATTAAATGTCACTGATACAGCAAACATTGAAAAAATCGTTTCCCTTGCAGAAGATGCAACTGGGGGAATAGATGTGTTGATCAATAACGCGGGATACGGTGTACTGGGTGCTGCAGAGGAAACATCCGCTCAGGAGTACCGGGATATGTTTGAGGTTAACTTCTTTGGTCTCGTGGAAGTCACACGCAGTGTTCTTGCACGCATGAGGAAAAGAAAAAAAGGTGAAATTTTTAACATCTCTTCATACGGTGGTTTTGCAGCCTCTCCTGGTTGGAGTATGTATGCGTCTAGCAAATTCGCTGTTGAGGGCTTCTCGGAAGGACTGTCTAAGGAAGTTGCGCCTCTGGGAGTCCGTGTAACCATACTAGAGCCTGGAGCATTTCGAACAAATTTTGCAGGATCATCACTGAAGCAGACCAAATTGAGAATTGAGGATTACCAATCCACCCCCGTTGCTCAAAGGAGAACCACCGTACTAGCTTCAAACGGCAATCAGCCCAACGATCCAAGTCAAATCGGATTGGTGCTACTCCATCTTGTATCTTTATCAAAGATTCCACTCAGAATTCCGCTTGGAATTGATGCGCTTGAAAGAATACAAAACAAGGTTGCAGAGATGGATCGTGAATTCAAGGAAATTTCAACTGTTGCTGACATGGTAACTTTTAAAACATCCTAGGTTAATAAATTGGTAGAACTGTCTGGAATTAAATTTTGGGGAATCGTGCAAATGAAAATCAGATTATCAGCAGCGTTATTCTTTTTATTGATTACATCTTTTCTAACCACCTCTGCGTCCTGGTCTCAAGGGTACCCCAATAAACCGGTCAAAATAGTTGTCGGCTTTGTGGCGGGTGGAGCCCCAGATTTTGTTGCTAGGGCCTTGTCAAACTCATTTAGCGAACAACTTGGACAATCCTTCTTTGTTGATAATAAACCTGGCGCTGGGGGCTCTTTATCGACAGCATTTGTAGCCAAATCGCCAGCAGATGGATCCACATTGCTTCTTGCGGACACAGCAACACTGATGCTTGCACCCCACCTGTTTAAAAGTGCTCCAATGGACACCATGAAAGACTTTAGTCCAATAGGAATGATCACAACAGAACCCCTGCTCATTGTTTCAAATGCAAAAACAGGCATTAAATCTTTAAATGAATTGATACGGATCGTTAAAGCAAACCCCGGGAAACTGAGCTATGGATCCTCAGGTGTAGGTAGCATCCATCATATATCCATGGAGGTTTTCAAAAGCGGTGCAGGCTTGGATATCACTCACATCCCATTCAAAGGCAGTGGTCAATCTATTTTGGCCGTGGTCGCTGGTGACGTTCCTCTATCCATAACAGCCTTCTCCTCAGCTGGTCCTCACATCACCTCCGGCGCTCTCAATCTTTTAGCTGTTACCTCTAGTCAACGGGTACCGACCTATCCAGATGTACCCTCTATTTCAGAAGTCGTCAAAGATTACGATTATGTGGCGTCATTTGGTTTACTTGCCCCCATCGGAACGTCAAATGAGGTGATCTCTAAACTCTCACGCGCTTTAAAAATCACTGCTGAAAGCCGTGAATTCAATGAAAAATTCAAAGGTCAAAGCACACTGGTCAAATGGACTTCACCAGAGGATTACAAAGAATACTTAAGGATCAACCAACAAAAGTACGAGCGCGCAGCAAACGATGTAAATCTTCAACCCAACTAAACTTACCAACTCAAGCTTTGAGTTTGCGGTTCCTGGCGTCCCAATTTTTTTCCAAATTACTGATCAAAGCTGGACTGAAGTGACAGTTGGCTTGTTCTTTTGCGTAAACGGACATGTATTGTCGAAATAGATCCAATGGTTCCTGAGAAACTCTAAATGCTTTTCGATTTCCTGAGGCGCTGACAACACCCGATGAGGTGATCCTCTCAATCGTTTGCGACAAGGTAACTTCCATCTTTTCAGATGGAACGACCTCATCGCAAATCATCCGCCCTACTTCAGTATCGCACTCGATTCGTCTCTCCATCATGATGGCTTGACGCGCTATCCGGTCTCCAACAAATCTCGGTAATCTCATGTTGGCAACACCAGGAATGATCCCCTCTTTTCGTGCAGGCAAAGTGAGATAGGCATTGTCACCG
>Ga0164297_10003704_pt1 | contig 14082 bp, 13 predicted proteins | sample GEODES058metaG_FD_113539 | JGI IMG/M metagenome (GOLD analysis project Ga0164297, IMG submission 113539) | Dystrophic lake water microbial communities from Trout Bog Lake, Wisconsin, USA - GEODES058 metaG | ecosystem: Environmental > Aquatic > Freshwater > Lake | place: USA: Trout Bog Lake... | reverse complement strand
GACCTTGAAATGATTGTGATCAGTCAGATCATTGCGTTTGGCTTCGCCATTCCAGCAGCAATGAAGTCAGCCCGAAAGCCCAACGGACTTATGGACCGGTTCCTCAGCGCAGGCTCCTTTACCCTGCTTTCCGTGCCTCCATTCATCATCATTGTGTTGCTGGTGCTGCTCGTTGCCATCAAGCTCAATATTCCCCACACTGGACCTTCGTCGTACGTAGGCCTCGGTCAGGACTGGATTACGAACCTGGAGAGCCTGGCTTTGCCGTCCTTCACCCTGGCCATTGCCTCATTTGTGGTGTACTACCGGGTCCTTCGCAGTGACCTCATTGCCACGCTGCAAGAAGAGTTCATCACCATGGCCCGATCAAAGGGCATTAGCCAGCGTCGCATTATGTGGCGCCACGCCTTTCGTCCTTCGTCAGTCGCGCTCCTGGGGTCAGCTGGCGTCAACATCGGCGGACTACTGGCCGGAGGTTTCGTCGTCCAGTACCTCCTTGCGATCCCGGGCCTGGGCTACACCCTGATCTCGGCTATCAACATGAGTGACTACCTGCTTGTTCAGGGAATCGTTCTGATCGTCTCAGTCTCGGTTGTTCTCATCAACTTCATTTTTGACTTCATCATCTACCTCGTCGACCCAAGGATCAGCCGTGAGTAACACACTTGAAGAGACTGCTGTCTTCGAAAAACCAGAGAAGAAGGAGCCCATGGGCCCCCTCTTCTGGATTTGCGTTGGATGGATTGCCCTGAACTTGCTGGGTGCAGTGTTCGCCAATGTACTGCCGCTCACCAACCCACTCTTTGAGAACTACAACGTTATTAACGCTGGTCCGTCGATTCACCACTTCTTTGGCACCGACGACCTAGGACGTGACATCTTCTCCCGAGTTATTTACGGCTCACGCGTTTCCATCTCGGTTGGAATTGGCGCAATGGTTATTGGCTTCGGCATTGGTGCGCCACTGGGAATGCTGACTGCATACCGTCGTGGCCGCCTCGATACGATTGTGACGACGGTTATGTACGTGTTCTTGGCCTTCCCCGCCATTATCGCCACGATTGCCATCTTGTCCTTCTGGACGCCTCGCGCGCTCTTCAAGATCATCGTGGTCATTGGACTCGCGTCAGTGCCGCTGGTGTACCGCGTTATGCGCACCGCCACGATGAATGTCGCTACCAAGGACTACGTCATCGCCGCCAAGGTGCAGGGAGCCACTGACCGTCGCATCCTTTTCAAGGAACTCTTGCCGAACGTTGCACCTATTGCCGTTTCCTTCTTGCTCATTGGTATTGCTTCGGTAATCACCCTTGAAGGTGCGCTTGCATTCTTGGGTCTCTCAGTGAACCCTCCAACACCTTCGTGGGGCAACATGATCAACGAATCACGGACCGTGATGGCACAGAACCCATGGCTGGTCATCTTCCCGTCGCTCGCCCTATGCATGTTCTTGCTCTGCTTGAACTTCATTGGTGACCGACTGCGCCAACACTTCGACGTCACTGAGGTAAAGCTATGAGTGAAAACAACATTGTTGAAGTTGAGAACCTCCAGACCGTCTTCTCGACGGCCGCTGGTGATGTTCCGGCCGTAGGTGGCGTCAGCTTCACTCTTGGTCGTAACGAAACCCTGGGCATCGTGGGAGAGTCTGGTTCCGGCAAAACGGTACTTTCACGAACAATCATGGGGCTACAGCCTCGAACGAACGTAACGGTCACTGGATCAGTAAAGATGAACGGTTTCGAGGTGGTTGGCGCTAGCGAAAAAGAAAAGCGTTCAATCTGGGGTACCGAAGTTGCCATGGTGTTCCAGGACCCCATGACGTCACTGAATCCCACGATGAAGATCGGAAAGCAGATTGACGAAGCGTTGCGCGTGCGACTCGGGATGTCCAAGGCCGACGCCAAGAAGCGCGCTATCGAACTTCTCGAACTGGTAGGCATCCCCTCCCCTGCGGAGCGCTACAACGCTTACCCCAACGCTCTGTCCGGTGGTATGCGTCAGCGCGTGGTAATTGCTGCTGCCCTCGCCTGCTCACCAAAACTGTTGATGGCCGACGAGCCAACGACTGGTCTCGACGTCACTATTCAGGCGCAAATCTTGAACTTGCTGGACGAACTCAAAGAGCGTCTGCAAATGTCAGTGGTCCTGGTGACGCACGACCTGGGCGTTGTGGCAACACGCACTAGTCGCATCATTGTCATGTACGCCGGACGCATTGTCGAAACCGGCACCACCGAACAGGTGTTTAACCGCCACCGCATGCCGTACACCAAAGCGTTGCTCGAGAGTTCACCTCGCGTCGCCGATGCCTCTCACACGCGCTTGAAGGCCATTCCCGGGCGTCCGCCAAACCTTTTGAAGCTGCGTGACGGCTGTGCCTTTGCACCCCGCTGCTCCTTCGCTACCGACAAATGTCACTCCCAGCGCCCAGAACTCGAAGAGTCGGTCGAAACGGGACACAAGTTCGCATGCTGGAACCCACTGCCAATCACAGGAGCCGCCAACTAATGACCACTCCAAAGACACCACTTCTTGAAGTACGTGACCTGAAGGTCACCTACCACGTGCAGGGCAAAAAGGTCCAGGCAGTAGCCGGAATTAGCTTTGACATTTACGAAGGCGAAACGCTGGGTCTGGTTGGCGAGTCCGGGTGTGGAAAGTCCACTACCGGAAAAGCCATCATGCGCATCATCGAGCCGTCAAGTGGCACGATCAATCTTGAAGGCGTGAGCATCTCGTCGCTCAACAAGAAGGCACTTCGCCGAGCACGCACCAAGGTGCAAATGATTTTTCAGGATCCCATTAGTTCACTCAATCCTCGCCGTCGCGTGAAGGACATCGTGGCCGAGCCTCTCGACTGTTGGGACTCAAACACGCCCAACCGCGACGACATTGTCTCGGACTTACTGGCCAAGGTGGGAATCGATCCCGCGGTCTACGGCAACCGTTACGCGCGTCAGTTCTCGGGCGGCCAGTGCCAGCGAATCTCAATCGCCCGCTCTCTTGCTATGAAGCCAAAGATGCTCATTTGTGACGAGATGGTCTCCGCTCTTGACGTTTCGGTACAGGCCCAGATCTTGAACCTCTTGGCCGACCTAAAAGACGAGTACGGACTGACCCTCCTCTTCATTGCCCACGACCTCGCCGTCGTGAAGAATGTGAGCGACCGGGTTGCCGTCATGTACCTGGGAACCATATGTGAAATTGGGCCGGCTGACAGCCTGTACAACGAACCGGCACACCCGTACACAAAGTTCCTGTTGGGTGCTGCCCTTGAAGCTGACGTCAACTCCTCAAAGCACAATGAAGTGCTGCAAGGCGAGCCACCAAGCCCCATGGACCCACCTTCAGGCTGCCGCTTCCGGACACGCTGTCCGAACGCCACTGATCTTTGTGCGAGCGAAGTCCCCCTGCCACAGACCATTGCCGAGGGACACCAGGTGGCCTGTCACTACCCACTGACTATTGCTCGCAAGTAACGCATACGGCTAATAAAAAATGCCCCCAGCCAAACGGCTGGGGGCATTTTTTGTAAGGAACTACTCAGCGTCAGTTGCTTCTGCGGGAGCATCGCCTTCGGTTGCCTTCGTGGCAACTTCAGTGGCGTACTCTGCCCATGCAGCCTGCGCTTCTGTCTCTGGCGTGAAGTCACCGAGGTCGATTGCTCCAACGTAGTTACCGTCAGCGTCGTAGTTGTGTGAACCGAACGCGTCACGGTACTCTTCGGAAACTTCTCCACCTTCAGCAGCCTGCTTAATTGAGAGGCTGATGCGACGACGAGCAGTGTCGAGTTCAATAATCTTGACCCAAAGCTCTTCGCCAGCGGTAACAACCTGGTCAGGTGCGTCAACGTGGTGAGCAGCCATTTCAGAGATGTGAACGAGTCCTTCAATGCCCTCGCCCACCTGGACGAATGCACCGAATGGAACCATCTTGGTGACACGGCCGTAGACCAACTGGTGAACAGCGTGTGAGTCAGCAAAGACCTGCCATGGGTCGGACTGAGTGGCCTTGAGGGAGAGCGAGATGCGCTCCTTCGAGAAGTCAACGTCAAGAACCTCAACGTCTACTTCATCGCCAACTGCCACAACCTGGCTTGGGTGGTCGATGTGCTTCCAGCTGAGCTCAGAAACGTGGATGAGACCATCCATGCCGCCGAGGTCCACGAATGCACCGAAATTAACAACCGAGGAAATAACACCGTGACGGCGCTCACCTGGCTTGAGGTTCGAGAGGAAGTCGCCACGCTGTTCCTTCTGGGTCTCTTCGAGCCATGCACGACGAGACAGAACAACGTTGTTGCGGTTGCGGTCGAGTTCGATGATCTTCGCCTCAACGGTCTTACCAATGTAAGGCTGCAGTTCGCGAACACGGCGGAGCTCGACGAGCGACGCAGGAAGGAATCCACGAAGACCAATGTCAACGATGAGACCACCCTTGACCACTTCGATGACGACACCCTTAACCACTTCATCGCGGTTCTTGAGTTCTTCAATGTTGGCCCAGGCCTTTTCGTACTGAGCGCGCTTCTTCGAGAGAACGAGACGGCCTTCCTTGTCTTCCTTCTGAAGTACGAGGCACTCAACGCGCTCGCCGACGGAGACAATTTCGGAAGGATCTACGTCATTGCGAATTGAAAGTTCACGTGAAGGAATAACACCTTCGGACTTAAATCCAATGTCGAGAAGCACTTCGTCGTGATCAATCTTGACGACCGTACCGGTTACGAGGTCACCGTCTTCGAACTCCAGGACACTGTTTCCCACCAATTCGGTGAGGTCAGTGCCTACGAGGTTGTCTTCGGTGATGACGCGAGGAACATAGTTTCCCTGAGCGTCGAAAGTTCCCATTTGAACTTGGGAAAGGAGGCTTGAGCCGTCCGACATGCGTACTACTTTCTTGTGACCACACCGGGGTCTGACTAGGCAACACGGGCTGGGCCTCCGGTGTAAACCCAGCGATTCAGCCTATCACAGGGGCATTTAGCCCTTGGCGCTGGCCCAGTCTGGCCCCCAGTGCAGCGAAACCTCCAGTGGAACGCTGAGGTGCGCAGCATTCTCGAGCGACTCGAGCATGATTGCGGCCACCCGCTCCTTTTCTGACACGGGCGCTTCGACGAGCACTTCGTCATGCACCTGCAGAATAAGGCGCGCCTCGAGACCAGCATCAAACAGGTGTCGGTCGAGACGCACCAGAGCGGACTTGAAGATGTCGGCAGCCAAGCCCTGAATTCCGGCGTTCATAGCCTGTCGCTCGGCCGCCTGACGTTGTGGACCTGAAGCAGTGGCGAGGTCTGGGAAGGGTCGAATGCGGCCAAACTCCGTGCGTGAGTAGCCCTTGTTGCGTACTTCCTTGATGGTGTTGTCCATATAGGTACGTAACGAAGGAAATCCCTGGAAGTACTTGTCCATGATCTCCTTGGCCGCACTCACCGTAATTCCTAGACGCTGGGACAGACCAAAGGCTTCCATCCCGTAGGCCAGACCGTACGACACAGCCTTGGCTTGTTCGCGCTGTTCGTGAGTAACCTCGCTAGGCTTCACGCCGAAGACTGAGGCCGCAATCGTGCGGTGAACGTCTTCGTGTGAGTTGAAGGCCTGTAAGAGCCCTTCGTCCTGGGACAGATGAGCCAGGATGCGTAGTTCGATCTGGTTGTAGTCCGACACCGCTAGTTCCCACGAGGGTTGTGGGACGAATGCGTAGCGAAGGCGACGACCTTCCTTGCTCCTCACTGGAATGTTGTGAAGATTTGGGTTCTCCGATGACAGTCGACCGGTCCTCGCCACCGTCTGCTGGAAACTCGCATGAATACGTCCATCGGCCGCCACGGCATCAATGAGCGGGGCGCCGTAAGTACTGCGGAGCTTTTCGACTTCGCGGTAACGAAGAATAAGCGGGACAATCTTGTGTTCGTCCTGAATTGCCTCCAACGACGTAGCATCCGTTGAATAACCAGTCTTGATCTTCTTTACCGCGGTGAGACTCAATTCTTCAAACAAGACCGTCTGGAGTTGTTGCGGTGAGTTCACCTTGAACTCATGACCCGCCACCTTTTGAATTTCTTTGTCCAGTTGAGCGGCTTCCTTGGCGAACTCGTCGGCAATCTCCTTCAGAAGTTCGGCATTGACGCAAACACCGCGAGCCTCCATGCGGCCAAGAACCGCAACCAACGGAAGTTCAATTTCACGGTAAACGTACTCCAACTCCCATTTGGCAATCTCGCCAGCGAGGTAGTCGAGAAGTCGACCGATTACTTCGGTCTCCGACAGAAGAACGTCGTCGCCGAGCGATTCATCAAACAGCGAAGGAGCGCTGACGGCAATTGGCTCATCGAGGAAACGATGGGCAACGTCGGCCAGTTCGTAGCGACCCGAAATGGCGTCGACGAGGAATGCCATGATTGCGGAATCGTCACGAGGTTCGTTGAGGCGCACGCCACGCTCAGCACTTCGGCGGTAGAGCTCCTTTAGGTCGTGCCCCCGTAGTGACTGGTCGCCATAGGCCCCGAGAAAGTCGTCCAGGCTGCACAGTGCATGGACACCAGCTTCATTGTTTCGAACACACACTTTGTCACCGCGAAGTTGAACAATTGGGCCTTCGCAGGCGAGCGCCTCGCTAACTGACACCTTCTTCGATGACTTCGCTGGTGCTTTCGCCTTCGCTTTGGTTTTGGGCGCAGAAGGTTCCGCTCCCCCAATGGCTGTGCCAAGAAGGCCTTCATTCATCAACTTTTCGAATCGCTGACGCATCGAGTTCATCTCGAAGCGTTCAAAGAACGCAGCAACGTCACTACGGTTCCATCCGCCCAGGGTTACTGTCTCGAGCGAAAAGTCCAGTGGCACGTCACGTACCAACGTCATTACCCGCACGTTGTTTCGTGCCCGCTCCTCGAAGGCGGCGAGATTCTCTCGTAGCTTCGGCGTCAGGGCGTCGAGGTGTGCGTAGAGCTCGTCCAGATCCTGGTACTGCGCAAACAGCTTGGCCGCGGTCTTCTCGCCAACACCTGGCACCCCCGGCAAGTTGTCCGACGTATCGCCACGTAGTGCAGCCAGTAGTGGGTAGCGCTTCGGGTCAATGCCGCAACGCTCAAAAATTCCGGCCTCGTCGTACAGCGAGTAATCAGAAACACCGCGTCGGTTGTAGAGCACGCGAATGTACGGATCCTCCACCAGTTGGAAACTGTCACGGTCACCGGTGACGACCACCACGGGCATCTTCGCGTCGCGACCCCAGCTGGCCAACGTAGCGAGAACGTCGTCGGCTTCGTACTGCGGGACACCGAGTACTGGGATGTTCAGTACTTCACAGAGCCCTCGGATCAGGTCGAACTGGTGCTCGATTTCTGGCGGGGTCTCCGCACGACCACCCTTGTAGTCGTCCACCATCGCGTCTCGAAACGTTCCGCCGGGGAGGTCAAAGGCCACCGCCAGCGCCCGGGGCTTCTGGGAGCGCACCAACGAGGTCAGCATTGAGGCAAAGCCGTGCAGGGCGTTCGTGTGAAGCCCTTCACTGGTTTGGATATCCGTAGAGAGCGCAAAAAAGGCACGGAATGCTAGTGACATTCCGTCCAGCAGCAGGAGCGGCCGCTGGTCAGCTGATGCATCAACCAACGAACTCGCCCTTCAGAATCTGCTGGGCGATGTCACGCATACGAGTGCGCGCCCGCATTGCGGATTGCTGGATCACTTCAAAAGCTGCGGGTTCATCCAGTCCTCGGTCCTGCATGAGTTGTTCCTTGGCACGCTGCACAATCTCGCGCGTCTCAATCTTGTCGTCAGCGGCCGGTGCGTCCTTCTTAGCTGAGGGCACAATGCTCGTCGGATCCAAAATCGATGCCAACTTAGGGAGAATTTCGCTGCTGCGGAAGGGCTTGACGAGGTACGCAACGACGCCAGCATCTCGGGCCGCTTCAATGAGTGAGCGCTGCGAGAAGGCGGTCAGTAACACGACGGTTGTCTTTGTACCCTTGAGCTCTTTCGCAACTTCAATGCCATCGATGCCGGGCATCTTTACGTCGAGGAGCGCAAGGTCAGGTTCGAGCTCGCGAATCATTGCCAACGCATCGTCGCCGCGTGCTGCTTCACCTACAACCAAGTAGCCGTCACCTTCCAGGATTTCCTTAAGGTCGAGGCGGATGATTGATTCATCGTCAGCAATAACAACACGCTTATCCATTTGTTTCCTTTGGGTTCCACTCGCGAAGCAACTGATCACGATTCTCGGTCAATACTGCAACATCTTTTTTACGGCGGTCGAGTTCCGCAACGGCAACCTGCACGTGGCGCGACAACTCTTCGTACTCCTGAGCCTGAAGCGGTGTTTCTGAGACCAACGCTCTGATGCGCACGTCGTCAAGAGCATCTCTCCAGACTGACACTTGTTCCTCGAGCACACGAAGACTGTCTCTCGATGCCGCCAGTTGGCGCTGGACATCTTTCAGTCGTCGTTGCTGGAGCCTCAGTCCCATAGCGACAGTCTAAATGGCGCTCCGTTAGAGAGAGGTAATGAGCTCGAGCCCTGGCTGATTGTGGGAATCCAGGGTTAGCCCAATCCCACACTCATCGGTCCGGAAAAGTCCACTCCCGACGTTGGACAAGGTAACGGGCGTCACATCACTCGGGCCAACTGTAGGAGAACTGGCTAGTAAGTAGTTGAGAGTACGTGCTAGCGGAAGTTCGAAGAAACCCCCGATATAGGGCTCAATCCCGGCTTCAGTGCACCTCGCCAGGGCCGCTCGAGTCATGGCGATGCCACCCAATCGAGCAGGCTTGAGACACACCACTTGAGCAGCTTTGTAGCGTTCAATATTGTCAATGTCACGCAAGCCCCGCACACCTTCATCGAGTGAAACGGGAACATCAAGTTGCTCCGCCAGTTGGGCGTGTTGAATCAGATTGCCTGGGGCGAATGGTTGCTCCACCCCCACGACTGTGCAAGCGCTCGCCAGAGATCGAACCGTCGACAAGACGTCGTCCACACTCGGCGCCAGGCAGTTGAAGTCGAGCAACACTGGCACGTCCACGGCACGAACAGCTTCCAACGCCGTGGGTGAAGTGGAAGTGGCGTCAACCTTGAGACGAATTCGAGCGATGTCAGTAAGACGAGGAATGTGAATGTCACCCACCAGTGAACCGACTGCTTGTAATTGCGGCTTCGAGACTGCCCCCAGCGCATCACCCGCAGGCGTTCTCGCCCGACGAAGTTCGAGGTCAAAGAGGGCCATTTCAATCAAGCTGTAGGCCACCACCGAACCTGGTCGAGAACCAGCGAAGCGGTTGATGCGGGGCCAGACCGGCAAGGCCGACTCCCGTTGATGAACGTGGGAGAGTTGTGGCAGTGCGAAATCGAGCAGTTCAGTAACGACCTGTCCTGCGGACGAGTCTCCATTGAGAGGCGAAGGCTGCGGGGAGACTTCACCAAAGCCAGACACCCCGTCGGCACTAATTTCGAGCAGCAGATGGTCACGAAAGAGGTGCTCTTGCCCGGATGCGCGAAGAGCAGTGGCTAACGCTGATTGGTAACGCCACAGTTTTAACTCCACCTACTTACCTTAGAGTTAACTGCTAACGTAGAACCTCGCAGCCCGGATGGCGGAATGGCAGACGCGGAGGACTCAAAATCCTTTGCTCGAGAGGGCGTGTGGGTTCGAGTCCCACTCTGGGCACGCTGTTACCTTTAGAAGATGAACGAAAACGATTCACTCCCTTTTCGCGACGATCTCGTCGCGCTCTTCCCTGGACAGGGTTCTCTTGCTGGTGGCGCCGGTACCGAATGGCAAGCCTCGCGCCACTGGAATCAAGTTGACGTCATCTCCGAAGCCTCTGGTGTTGATGTCGCTGAACTACTTCTCACCATGTCGAGTGAAGACGTGGTGCGTACCGACCGGGCACAACTCGCTACCTTCACCCTTTCGACAATTGGTTACCTCGAACTCCTTGATAAGGGTATCCGCCCTCGTTACCTCCTAGGCCATTCCTTGGGAGAGTTCTCGGCACTGGTTGCTTCTGGACTACTCACCATCGCCGATGGCGCCCGCCTCATTGGTGTTCGTGGCGCCGCGATGGCCCGCGCTGCCGCAACCACGAGTGGGACGATGGTCGCTGTAATGGGCGGCGATCCTGGAGCGAAGGAAGCGCTCGAGGCACTCGAAGGGGTCTGGATTGCCAATATCAATGGCACTGGTCAAATCGTTGTGAGTGGCACCACCGAGGGATTAGCCAGGCTGCAGGAAACCCACAAGGAGTTGGGTTGGAAACGGTGCACCCCACTTCCAGTGGGCGGTGCGTTTCACTCGCCCCTCATGGCTCCGGCACAGGCCGAGCTCGACGATGCACTGAATCAAGTCACGTGGGGCGAGACGAATGCGCTGTTGATTGCCAATGTCGATGGAGCGGTCCACACCACTGCGAACGAATGGCAATCCCTGCTGTCTCGTCAGTTGACGTCCCCCGTTGAATTCCTCGACGCCACGCTGAGTCTTCCCGAGTCAGTAACCAGCACGATTGAACTACCACCTGGATCAGTCCTCACGGGTCTCACCAAGCGCATTCGATCGTTTGCAGCACAATTCGCACCATCAACATTGTCCGAACTACAGGAGTTGTCACTATGAGCCGCCACGTCATTGTCACCGGAGCAAGTCGAGGCATCGGAGCTGCTGTCGCTCAGCACTTCATTGACCTCGGCGATTCAGTGGTGGGCATCTCACGATCCGGTGATGCTCCGAGTGGGTGTGCCAAGTCACTTGCAGTTGACGTGGCGAACTCCGAAGCGATGACCGCTGCTATCAAGGAATCAATTGAACTCTTCGGGCCTGTTGAAGTGTGCGTCGTCAATGCTGGCATCACGCGTGACGGACTCGCGATGCGCATGAGCGACGAGCAGTGGCGCGAAGTAATGGCCACCGACCTCGATGGTGCGTTTTACACCGCGCGTCCGGCCCTCGCGTCAATGATGCGGGGCAAGAAGGGTTCACTCATTTTCATGAGTTCCATCTCACCCCTCATCGGGAACCCCGGACAAGCCAATTACGCAGCCGCCAAGGCTGGACTCATTGGCATGGCTCGTTCCATGGCGACCGAAGTCGCGTCTCGGAACATCACCGTCAATGTCGTCGCCCCGGGTCTTATTGACACCGACATGACCCACGATTTGGGTGATGCTAAAGATTCACTCAGTTCCATTATTCCGATGGGGCGGATTGGTCAGCCCGAAGATATCGCGGGAGTTGTTGGGTTCCTCGCGAGTAACCAGTCTCGGTATATAACCGGAGCGGTGATTGCCGTCGATGGTGGCATGGCAATGGGTCACTAATTGCCTCGTTCTCGCGAAGGTGTTGAGTACGATTGAGTGACACAAAAAAGGGGTGTAACCATGGACCGTAATGAAGCTTTCGCAAAATTTACAGACAACGCTGTAGAAGTGTTGGCCGTAGATGCATCACAAATCACTCTCGAAGCATCATTCGCTGACGACCTAGGCGCTGACAGCCTTGACCTCGTCGAGCTTGTAATGGCTCTCGAAGAAACATTCGACATTGAAGTCGGAGAAGACGAATTGAAGGAAATTTCAACCGTCGGAGCTGCCTTCGAATTGATTTACGCCAAGCTGTAGTGCTTGCTGGCGTCCTTTCCTCGGGCCCACTGCAGGGCCGTCGCGTCGTCGTCACCGGCCTCGGTGCTTTGTCGTGCGCGGGTGTTGGCGTAGACGCTCTCTGGAGTGCTCTCAACTCACCCGTTGCTCCAGCATCGAAGCGAGTGGCGCCGTTTGACGCCTCCCACATTGGTGGGCCCAAGGAACTGCGACGTCTCGACCCGTTTACCTTGTACGGCCTGATTGCCGCCCAGGAGGCCTGGGACCAGAGTGGCCTCGAAGGACCGATTATCGACGGCGGATCAATCGTCACAACCGGCATTGGTGGCCTGCAGACGGTGCTCGAACAGGTTCGGGTGCTCAACGAAAAGGGCCCGGACCGTGTTTCACCATTTATGGTGCCGATGATGATGCCCAACGCCGCCACCGCTGCTGTTTCCATGCGTTTCGGTCTCGGCGGACCTGCCGAAACGGTGACGACTGCCTGCGCAGCTGGAACACACGCGATTGGCAACGCCGCTCGACTCGTGGCAACTGGTCGGTGCAGTGTCGCCGTGGCCGGTGGCGCAGAGGCCGTCATTGTGGAAATCGCCGAATCGGGCTTCCGTAATATGACAGCTCTCTCCAACGAGGGGCTGTCAATGCCCTTTGACACCAAGCGCAACGGATTCGTAATGGGTGAAGGCGCAGGAATTCTCATTCTGGAAGATCTTGACCACGCTCTCGCTCGTGGCGCAACCATTTACGCCGAGGTGATTGGTGCTGCGTCTACCGCCGATGCTCATCACATCACTGCGCCAGACCCCGAGGGCAACGGAGCAGTTCGGTGCATGGAATTAGCACTCGTTGACGCTGGTATTACGCCAGACCAGGTCTCACACATCAATGCCCATGGAACGTCGACACCACTGAACGACCTTGCTGAATCAGTGGCAGTGCGTCGCGTCTTTGGTGCGACACCGCCACCCGTCACGTCCATCAAGGGCCACCTCGGCCACTCTTTGGCTGCTGCTGGTGCGCTCGAAGGTGTTGTATCGGTGCTCACCCTCATGCACCAAACAATCCCACCAACCGCCGGGACGACGGAAGTAGATCCCGAAGTAGGACTGGACGTCGTACTCGGTGCACCTCGACCAGCCGACGTCGACATCATCCTTTCAAACTCTTTCGGGTTTGGTGGACACAACGGCTCAGTTGTTTTTCGCAAGTATCACGCGTAGGTTTTAATTCCCCTCAAGGAAGGGGTTCTCGTACGCCCACTTTGCTTTCGCAATGAACTCGGCCATGCGTACCGGATCCTTTTCGCCAGGACTTACTTCAACGCCGCTCAGTACCACAACGCCACTCACTGGAAATGTCTGCACCGCTTCGGTAATTATTTCCGGCGTTAAACCCCCACCAATTACCAGCGGTTGCGTCACCTCGCTGTCGAAGAACGCGTCGGCATTTTCTTGTAATTGCTCGAGTGAGTCGACTTCAGGAACAACTAAATAGTCACAGTTGTCAACGTTGGTTACGAAGGAGTCTTCGGGTACAGCTCGAAGAACAGTAGCCACTCGATTGCTCACAAAGTCAATCTCCGCTTGCGACATGACGCCGTACAGCATGGCTGCGGACAGACCAAGTTTGTTCGTTACTTCCACGATCCTTTGAGGCTGCTCGTTACGAAACATGCCAACGGTGATGACCCCTTGGGGCAATCGACGCATAATCAAGTCTGCTTCTGTTGGATCTACGTGCCACGGTGTTGGACCGAAGTCGAAACAGACACCCGATGCGCCAAGACCCACCGCAAGAAGTGCGTCAACTTCAGAGGTAACACCCGCAATCAAAATCAGTAGACCGTCGGAAATAAGTCGCACAAAGCCTCCCTGCTGTTACCTTATCGGGGCTACCTCACTGAATTGAATCAATATGAACGCCATCAATGACGCTTACTACCTCGTCGCCCAGGAGTGTTCGGTGAACCACCGCCAGCCCACGAATACCTTCACTGGACAGTCTGATGGCGCTCAACCCGGCCATCCCTTCGGGACCCTTCGAACTGATGACGGCTTCAGCAGATGCAACGTCCGGCGCCGCAAAGGCCACGAAACGAAAGGGAACGCTTGAGCCTCGAGCGTCAAGTCGACCAACGAGTTCTTGTCCAGTGAAGCAACCCTTAGAAAATGAGATTGTTGCATCCACGAAGGATCGGCCGAACGTGTGAGGCGTGAATCCCTTAGCGAAATCACCAATGCCAGGAAGCTTCAAATCAATTCGGTCTCCATCATGCAGCCAGGGCCCAACGTCAACGCTCTCCGATTCAATTGTGCAAGAGATACGTAGAAGAAATCGCTTTAAGCGAGCATAGGAAGCGCCGATAAGTTCTTGGGGCAGCACAAGATCAAAGCCGGTTGCCGTCCTCGAAACGTGAACGAGGGCAACAATCTTCGAGTCTGGAGTCAGCAGCAGGGACCACAGTGGATCACTGGTCACCGCAGACAT
>Ga0164297_10003702_pt1 | contig 14084 bp, 15 predicted proteins | sample GEODES058metaG_FD_113539 | JGI IMG/M metagenome (GOLD analysis project Ga0164297, IMG submission 113539) | Dystrophic lake water microbial communities from Trout Bog Lake, Wisconsin, USA - GEODES058 metaG | ecosystem: Environmental > Aquatic > Freshwater > Lake | place: USA: Trout Bog Lake... | reverse complement strand
GGGACATAAAATAATTAGAAAATTTTTAACTTGTCCTGTGTTCCAATGCACGCATGATTACCATTGTTATTGCTTCTTACCAATATGGACACTTGGCTGCACACTGCATTGAGTCGGTGTTATCTCAGTCCAAGTTGCCGGCCAAAATATTTTTTGTTGACGATGGCGGCAATGACTGCCGACATTTACAAGATCTATATCCAGAAATCGAATATATTTTCAGAGATCAAAATTTAGGAACAGTCAAAAATTTTCAAGATATGCTTATGCGTGTCGAGACCGATTACGTGATGTTTCTTGGAGCTGACAATTGGATCCGATCTGATGCAATAGAGCTGCTCTCGCAATTCAAAACAGATATCGTCACTTACGACATCATCGTAACTGGAGAGTTAAAAAACGAGATCAACGAGCGAGTACCTGACATGACATCACCATTTCAAGGTGATTTCTATTGGAATCGAAAAAACAAGCATCATGGCTCTATGCTTTATAAAACCCAATTGGGAAAAGAAGTTGGGTATAAACAGAGTAACGCCTTACACCCACAAGAAGATTGGAATCTATGGGATGAGATGATCAAGCGCGGAGCAAGTATAGGAAATATAAACCAAGGTCTCTTGTATTACAGAAGACATAAAAATAATTTTCTAAAATACTGTCCTGAAATTAACAAGCAATCACAACTTAGACTCATTAGTGAAGAAAAATTAGTTTTAGATGAAGTTAACTAAAAATTTTAGACTCACTTAACTTTAAAAGCGTAATGATTTATTAAGCTTATTACCCGATGAGCTGCATCACTAATCAAGAATAAGATTGTCTCTTTTCACTCTCAAAAGAGACCGTACCTTTTAAATGATTGCTGAGTATCATTCAATGCTCATTGAGCATTAAATCAAGATTTGGTTGCCAATAGGAGAAAAATTGGGTAATCACCATTCTCTCTTTTAGCTGTGTAAGCTGTCTCAAAACGGACATCTTTGAATCCATTTCTTTCAAAAATTGCACCCAATGCCTCGCGATCAAATCCTTGATGAAAAACTCCTTCAGATGGGGGGTTGTGAAACCCACCGTCCTCAGAGTCCAGATCGGCTAGGGCTACTTTGCCGCCAGGTTTAAGATGATTGGCGAATGTGAGGACTAAATTTTCAGTATCTTCAACGTGGTGCATGGCCATGGCACTCATGATCAAATCGTATTGAACACCGCTGGGCTTCTCAGTTATATCTTGACAAAGAATTTCAACTTTATCTTTTAGTTCAATTTTAGAAATCAATTTCTCAAGCATAGATTCAGAAACGTCAATTGCGGTTACCTTCTCCACAAGTGGTGCGACTTGCGAAGCAATTAAACCAGTTCCGGCGCCGAAATCCATGACATGCATTTGGGGCGAAAAATCAATATTTTGAAGAATGCAAGATCCAATACCAATGGACATTTGTTTTCTACTTTCATTAGCATCCCAATTTTTCGCTTTTTCTTTAAACAGGTCAGTCATTTTGTTGTTCCAATAAAGTTAATTGAACTTGAATTGATAGAAGTGTTGTCTTATTGATTTAATGGCGGCTTTTAATTCAATAACTCATCACTGCTTTATAAAACATGAACATTGATACAAAACTCAACAATAAAGCGAAGCCTCGCTGAACTTGCCACGGTTGAAGTTTCCTAGAAATGGTTCTTCCAAAGAGCATACCACTGATCATCGACATCACAAATCCAGCAGTTTCTAGAAATGGGAGTTGTACGCCAGCTAAAAGAAAATTAATAACTCCGCCAGACCCCACCAATGCAATGACAAAAAGCGATGTTGCCACAATTCCAGGCAATGACAACTGAGTAAACCTTTTCATCAATGGAACGATTAAAAATCCCCCACCGACACCAAGCAAGCCAGTCATTGTGCCAGTGAGCAATCCGATCAATGAGATCACAACGGCTGTTAGGGGAGTCCAAATGAATTTCCCTGTATGGTCGTTGATTCGAGCGTATCGAAGTGAATCGTCACTGGATTCATTTGTTTTTTGAAGCGACTGTTTATAAAAGCGCCACGACACCAAAATCATCAAGATAGAGAATGAGCCCAATAAAATGTACTGCTCTAACTCTCGAGCCAAAGCTTGTCCTAGACGGGTCATGGGGACTCCACAAATGGCCATCAAGGCGGCGGCTTTATAGCGTACCAGCTTGTGTTTGAATCCATCAATTGCCCCAACTGCTGCGCCAGAGGCCACAGCAAAAAGTGCAATGGGAGCTGCTTGCTGCATTGACAAGTGCAAGCCTGCAACCAGCACTGGGACAGCCAAGATACCTCCACCTGCACCAGTCAACCCCATGACCGCGCCGATCAAAATACCCAGACACATGACCAATATCATGTTAGATATTCACCCATAGCTTGAAAATTTGTGCCATTCACGGGTTGGACCTCTTTTCAATAAAAAATTGACTAAATCGCTCGAACACCAGCATTCCAAAGACCATAAAAATCACAAAGACTGCAGCCTTGCTCTGCCCAGAAGCCAAAGATACGATAGCTGGACCTGGGCAAAATCCAGCCAAACCCCAGCCCGCGCCAAAAAGCAATGCACCAACCAATAGGGGTTTATCTATTTTGTTGTACTTTGGTAAATGCAGTTCTGTACCCAAAAAAGTGCTTGTTTTTTTCTTTGCCAGTGCAAATGCAAACAATCCAATGGCTATTGCACCAGCCATCACGAAAGCCAGAGATGGATCCCAATTACCAAAAACATCAAGAAATCCAATGACTTTTCCAGGATCTGTCATTCCCGATAAGAGAAGTCCAAATCCAAACAAGAGACCAACAAAAAATTCAATTAAACGGTGCGTCATCACTCTTCTTTCAAAGTAAATGCTTTAGTACATACACGATTACAAATCCAGCGAGCATAAAAGTGACCGTTGCCGCCATGGATCGAATTGACAATCTTGATAGACCACAAACACCATGGCCACTGGTGCAGCCCGAACCATACCGGGTGCCAAAACCAACCAACAAACCTGCAATAGCGATGGAAGACATACCACTCTCAATCCGAGGAGTTTGAAACAAACTCTCAGGCATGAAGATATAACCCAACCACGGTGCTGCAAACAATCCAAGTAAAAAAGAAATGCGCCAACCCACATCACCCTTGCGAGGGTTCAAAATCCCACCCAAAATTCCACTGATCCCTAAAATTCGACCGCTTAACAATATAAAAACAGACGATGCGACTCCCAACAAAACGCCTCCCAAAAGAGATGTCCAAGGTGTGAAGTGATTCCAATCGATTTCCATTTTTTCCTTACTGTTTGCAATACTGTTCGTACAAAACTTCAATAACTGCCAATGCTTTTGAACTCTTGACTTGGTAAAAAATATTCTTTCCCTCTCGCCTCGTATCCACCAAATTCTCCTCCCTGAGCACCGTTAATTGTTGAGAAAGAGTGGGCTGCATAATACCCAAGGTAGATTCAATCTCGCTCACACACATCTCTTGTTTTGAGAGCTGGCAAAGAATCATCAGCCTATCCGGATTGGATAAAACTTTCATTAGTTTGCAAGCCTGCTCTGCTGAACTCTGCATCTGTGTAAGTTCTAACGAAACAGATTTCATTAAATTCCTTTTGTTTAATTTTTCATATTATATTGACTTTTAATATATAAAATTATATTATGTAAAAAATTAAACTGAAAATTATGAAAACGTCTATCTCAACCCCTTTTGTTCACCCGATTTTTGACCCCCAAACATGCACCGCCACCTACATCGTCCACGGAGAAGGCTCAAGTGAGTGCGCCATCATTGACTCAGTTTTGGACTATGACCCCAAATCAGGCAGATGCACGACAGCAAATGCTGACCAAGTCATTGATTATGTGAGAGAAAGACAGCTTCAAGTGAAATGGATACTTGAGACTCACGCTCATGCAGATCACGTGAGCGCAGCCTCCTACCTCAAATATAGGTTAGGCGGAAAGGTCGCTATTGGCAAGCAAATCACCAAGGTTCAAAAGGTATTCAAGGGCATCTTTAACCTTGAGTCATCATTTAGAGAGGATGGATCGCAATTCGACCACCTGCTCTCAAGTGATGAGTTGATCCAAGTCGGTAACTTAACTGCAAAAGTCTTATACGTCCCAGGGCACACTCCCGCCTGTGTGGCATACCAGATTGGTGATGCCGTTTTTGTTGGAGATACTTTATTTATGCCTGATGTAGGTACTGCACGGTGTGATTTTCCGGGTGGCGATGCAAAAACACTGTATTCATCGATACAAGTGATTTTGAATTTACCGCCAGAAACGCGGCTCTTCATGTGTCATGACTACCCTCCCAACGGTCGCGAGGTGCGGTTTGAGACAACCGTTGCAGAGCAAAGAGCTAAGAATATTCACGTGCGAAACGGCATCACAGAGAACCAATTCATCGATATGCGAAAAGCAAGAGATACAACATTAGATATGCCAGTTCTAATTTTGCCAGCAGTACAAATCAATATCCGAGCGGGAGCGCTTCCTCCGCCCGAAGACAACGGAATCTCATACCTCAAAATTCCATTAAACACACTTTAAAAGGAGTTCCGCATGTCTGACTTTGATCATCCAACTTTGATTAAAAACATTGGCCAATCAATGATAACTCTTAAAAAATCACAAGCCCAAGCCATGCAGGGGTTTGGTCAATTGGCAAAAGCAGCCATGTCCAGTGGCACGATCAGCGAAAAGCACAAAGAGCTCATGGCATTGGCAATCGGAATTACACAGCATTGCTCAGGATGCATTGGGTTTCACGTTAAAGCACTTCAAAGGCTCAACTGTAGTCGAGAAGAATTTGAAGAAATGCTCGCAGTATGCGTCTACATGGGTGGCGGACCGGCTTTGATGTATGCCAGTGAAGCGGAAAGTGCTTGGGATTCGTTTGAAAAGACCTCTCCTCAGTGAAACCAAGCAGTGGTCATGAAAATTAGAGGCTTCGTATTCTTAAATCAACAATCCAATTTTGAATTGGAAGGGTAAAAGTCTGTGAACCAATTCACTAGACTTCTACCAATTAGATTGAAACTCCGATTTAAAAACAAATTAACGGAATATGGCGCCAAAATAGGCCGTGAGCTCTGCAAATCCATTCAAAGGCAAAACGTTTGAAACGTATTGATCAGGACGCACGATGATTAAACATCCGTTGTCTCTATCGATTCCACGCATTTCAAAGATATCACCCAAACCTTTGTGATCAACGCAGAATACTTTTTCAAAGTCTTGAAGTCCTAACTTTCCTGTCTTGGGCTTGAGCAAAGATGGCACTTGACCATAATCGAGCTGATCAAAGGTTTGTTGGAAAACGGCTCTGAAATCAATGAGCGCATCAACGTCATCACCCTCGAGTCTGTGCTTGACAACGGGTGATGAGGGATCTTTTTCCAACCAATCAGCTAGTTTGTGAATGGCAGAACCTGGTTGAGTACTGTCATTTTTCCCGGCAAAAGCATAAATTCTCCACCTTGCATCAGCCTCGGCGACATGGCCCAGTTGCATTTGCTTTGCATCAGAGAGCCTTACGACTGGAGCAGAATGAAAGCGTCGACCAATCTCCTCTCCTTTGGCCAATTCTTGATATTTGCCCTCAGCAAAAAGAGCTGATGTATCGTACTTGACTGCAGTTCCACCTGTAAATTCTAGATTTTCCTTGAACTGTCGAATGATCCTAGGCTCTTCCTTACCTTCTCTTTCTGCTTGAGTTGTCGGAGCCGACATCACGCGAGACCACTTGTGATCTGTCTCCACCAATCTTTTTGCCTCTGTAAGTCTTTCTTGGGAGTAACTGCGCAATAAGCTCGGATCGGCTCTTCCTTGGAGGACGTGAACAAGTTTCCAGCCCAGATTAAACGTATCTTGCATCGACACATTCATTCCTTGACCTGCCTTTGGTGAATGCGTGTGGCAGGCATCTCCTGCGGTAAAGACCCGAGGATTTCGATCCACACCCTCAGGCACATCATCAAATCGATCGGTGATACTGTGACCAATGTCATAAATTGACCACCAGACCACTTCCTTTACATCAATAGAGTACGGTTTGATGATGCGATTGGCTGCAGCAATCATGTCCACTTGGGTTAGATTTTTTTGAGACGCTCGCTCATCTGGCCTTAATTTATCCAATTCAACATACATGCGAAAGATGTACCCGCCCTCTCTAGGCAAAACTAGTAGGTTGCCCTCATTGGCAGAAGAGATCAAACACTTTTGCCTGACATCGGGGAAGTCAGTATTGGCCAAAATATCCATGACTCCCCAAGCTTGATTGGCAGCATCGCCTTTCAGTTGGCCACCTATGGCCTTTCGAACGGCAGAGTGGGCGCCATCGCATCCGACAACATAATTGGCTCTCACAGTTTTTGTGGCCCACCAATTGATTCCCGTTGAATCTTTCAAAGTCACAGTAACAGGATACTCTGTTGCAGTTGGATCAATTTCTAGACCTACTACCTCCCATCCATAGTCGGGTTCATTCCTAGATGGGGAATTTTTCATGATCTCAATGAATAGTTCATGGAGTCTGGCCTGATTGATGAGGATATGTGGCATCTCAGAGCTGTCATCGGCAACGTCTTGCACACGCCCCACTCTTTTGATGTGATCAGAATTTTGAGGGTCTGGCATCCAAAAAGCAGTTTGATTGACCCAATAAGCCTCTCGCTTTACTTTATCTGCGAATCCAAACGCCTGGAACATTTCCATGGTTCTGGTGTTAATGCCATCGGCTTTGCCTTTGATGATGTTATTGGGCATTTTCTCAATGATCATCGTGCTAATTTCAGGAAATTGGGCTAATTGCGCTGCAAGGCACAAGCCTGCAGGGCCGGTTCCCGAAATCAATACATCAACTTTTTCGGGCAAAGGCTCATTGACTCCGCGATTACGGCGATTGGGTGCCGCTTGCTTGAGGTCAGGATTTCCCCCTCTAAAGCCATTTTTGTAGTATTGCATTGTTGATCTCCAATTTGTAAGCAAAAGATGATTCACAGAATGTGCATAATGATAATTGTACTTATTATTTATTGTCAAGTTATCTTGTATCATCAAGGTTAATATATTTAACCTTTTGAATCAAAAATAGGCCAACCTAGGGAAAACGCTATGTCAGTACTCGATATGGCAGGTCATCTGATACGCCGCCTGCACCAACAATCCACTCACATATTCGTTGAGAGAACTCAAAATGAAGGCTTTGATTTGACGCCAGTGCAATTTGCAGCACTGGGCACCATTTATAAATATCCGGGTACAGATCAAGCCTTTGTTGCAGAAAATATCGGATATGACCGAGCCACCATTGGAGGAGTCATTGATCGGCTCGAAAAAAAGGGATGGGTCAGACGGGTGGTCAGCGAGCAAGATAGAAGAGCTAGAGAGCTTTCCTTGACAGCAAAAGGTTATGCAATTTTGAGTCAAGTTCACCCCATCGTAGAGGATCTTCAAAAGGATATTCTTAATCCATTGAAAAGTGATGAACAGCAACAATTGGTCGAATTATTGCGAAAAATTGTTCTTCACAGTGAAACCGATCTTGCCAACGATCAAAAGACGAGCGGCCACAGATAGTTCGAATGAAACATCCATTGATTAGTTGTCTTACCAAATAAACCTCATGCAAACACCTGACATCCACCATGAGCAAGAAGTTGTTGGAAGTCCCCCAATTCAACCCAGACGTAAGGCTCCATTGAGCTCATCTAGAGGACATCGATAAGCTTCAAGGTGAAAAGCTCCATGATCGCCCTCTTTTTCAGCACTCAAAAATGAAGTTATGAAAAAATTCATCACGTTCTTTTTTCTTATAGTAGCCCTAAACTCAGTACAAGCTTGGAATCCTTTTGCGTCCAAAAGCGAATTTGAGGACGTCCAGTTATCAAGCAGTGAACTCAAATTTGTGAATTTCAATGCCGGTTGGTCTAAAGACAATGAAAAGGTATTGCTCTTTGAAATTCGCAATCAATTAAAAGGTCCCATTCAGTGTTCTGGCGCTCAAGTCGAACTGACCGATGGTACCCATGTATTGAAAGGCTTTATGCCAAAATTATTTGTTCCTTCAGACAATTCAAGATTTGCCAGCGTTCCTGGGATTGTCAAAGGAACCATGAAGTCCTATAACGTAGGGTGCTCATGTTTTAAAAAAATGGGCAAAGGAGATTGTCAAAATCCACTGGAAAAGCATTAAAAGCTTCCGTTTGAGGCAATGAAATCTTCGTCTAAATGCCTGTTATACCAAGCAATTAAATCTTGCTCCACTTAGTGGTGCCGGACCTGTCGAGCCTTTAGGTGATTGGGTTTCGATATTTTGGAATGACTTGGCAAGTGCCTGTTACCACTAAGCGGTAGATCCTCCATGGCAAGGCTCTTAGGACGCATGCGCGCACCACTGTCAAGATAATCAGCAAGTAAGGTTTTTCTTACCTTCTCGGCATCCATGCCCTTTCGTTGCGTTAAATATTCGAAGATCAAATCTACTAACGTTTCAGGAGTTAGGCCAAATGTTTTTCCAGTTTTCTCCCATAGAAAACCTGAAATGTCAAAAAATGACCAAAATGCCGAACGCCTCAAGGTGTTTGAAGCAAGAATGACACTCAGTATTGCCTTGAATCGACCCGAATTTGCGATGAGGTCCCAATATTTAGCAAACCTCACGAAGCAATCAATGGTTGATGAATCTAAATCTTTTGTCGCTTTGATCGTGTAGGGAGGGTCAAGATCAAAAACCATGGAAAAATTTTGCTCATGGCGAGACAAAGGCGTACCTCTTAAGCGCTTTAAAACGCCCAATTGAATTTCTTGCGGACCGATTGATAGCAAGCGATCAAAGCCCTTTGCGAAACTCTCAATGTTTTCACCTGGCAAACCAAAAATCAAGTCTGTGTGCAAGTGTGCATTGGAGTGAGCAAGTAGCCAGCGCAGATTGGCTTCAGTTTTTTCGTTATCTTGGCGACGAGAAATAAGCTCCTGCACTTGCTCATTGAAAGATTGAATGCCAATCTCAAATTGAAGGGTCCCTTTTGGAAATTGTGCAATCACTGCTTTTAACCGATCTGGTAAGTTGTCTGGAATGACTTCAAAATGGACCAATAAACCTTCGGCTCCGTCTTGTTTGATTCGATCAAGAAAGAAATTTAAAATTTGTATAGAAGCTTCAATTTTTAAATTGAAAGTTCGATCTACAAACTTGAAATTTCGTGCGCCCCTGAAGTACAAAGTGCTAAGCTCGGCTAGAAAACGAGAAGTATCAAATGCCCAAGCAGTTTTGTCCAACGAACTTAAACAAAATTCACACTTAAAAGGACAGCCTCTAGATGCTTCTACGTAGAGGACGCGGTGAGCTAAATCTTGATCGCTGAACTCTTGATAAGGCAATTCAATCTCATGGAGCTCAGGTTGGACACCTTGAATGATTTTCATAATGGGTTTGGGCCCATCAATTAAATCACGACACAACTTGGGGAAACTAACATCACCCCACCCTTTGATGACATAGTCCGATATTTGAACTATCTCTTGAGATTCAACCTCGTGACTAACCTCTGGACCGCCAAGAACAATGATGGTTCGTGGACTTTGCTTCTTTATCAGGTGAATGAGCTCTGTGGTTTCTTTCACATTCCATATGTAGACCCCAAAACCAATGATCTGAACACGGTTGACTGACTCGCGATTTAGATGCGACAAGAGATCACTGGCAATTTCTTTGATTTCCCGATTGATGGTGTATTCGAGCAATTGGGTACATTTTGCTAATTCAGTGTTACCGTGTTTGGCCATATTGGCCAATAAATATCGCAAGCCCAAAGATGCATGGATGAACTTGGCATTGAGCGTGCAAAGTATGATTGATTTTGGTGACAGCGTTTCTTCAGACATATTGCTCTTGGATGCTTTCAGGCGCATCTTGCCCAATTGATTTATCCAAATAAAACCGTTGGTTATGCATCTTAGCTCAAATGAGTGCACTAAGTGCGTTCAGCTAGAAGTCCGTGCTTGGAAGTTACGCTGGATTAAAAGGAAAACAATCGCTTCAGTTGGTGAGTTGAATTTCACAATCGACTAAAATAGTTGAGATAGTGAGTCACCTTGCAAAAGACCTGCTTCTTTAGAAAATGGCATCAGTACTGCCCTCTCTGCACCTAAAAAAAAAGCCAATTCATGAAATCACACTTGACACTTACGTCAACCCTCTTATTCGCACTTTGCACTCTAAGCTTTGCACAAAAGTCACACGCGGTTGAGGAGGATACGGAGGAGAGCAGTGCCAAGTATCAAGTGACCTTGAATCGTCAAGTTCATCCCGCTTTCAATTCATCGATTCCTAACGGTCCCAATAGCTTGACATCTGAGCAAGATTCAATGTACACAACCAGTGCAACAGCGCATTGGGGCTTTAGACCCTGGAGTCAAGGAGAGATGTATTTTGACCCAGAAATGGTGACTGGTGTTCCATTTACAGGTAACTTAGTGGGTTTAGGCGGCTTTACAAACGGCGAAATTACCAGAGCAGCGGGTGTACGACCCACCTTTTATCGTCAGCGCTTATTTTTGAGGCAAACCTGGGGGAATGGCGGCGAGACAGAACACATTGAAAGCGATTTCAACCAGTTAGCAGGTTTTGTCGAAAAGAATCGAACTGTCCTAACAGTTGGCAACTTTTCAACACTTGATGTTTTTGATGGCAACTCATATGCCAAAGACCCCAGGCGACAATTTCAAAATTGGGGAAATTGGACTTACGCAGCATATGACTATGCGGCGGATTCAAGAGGATATGGGTGGGGCTTTGTAGCTGAATGGTACTCAGGCGACTGGGTGTATCGCATCGGACGAATGACTGCGCCTCTCACGCCAAATGCTCAAGCATTGGATTTCAACATAGCTCAGCACTTTGGCGACCAAGTGGAAATTGAACACTCATACAAAGTCTTCAATTCCGACGGAACGATAAGAATCTTGTTCTATCACGACCGTTCTGAAATGTCTAGTTTCAATGACGCAACTGCCTACCTTGCGAGTCACAATTACCCTATTCAAACAGGGCCGGATGCATTGATTGCTGTTAGACAATCGGACAAAGATAAATATGGTGTTGGCGTCAACATTGAACAAACCATCAATCCAAGTTTAGGGGTGTTTCTTAGAGCCATGAAATCAGATGGTAAAACTGAAACACTTGCATACACAGAGGTCGATTCTTCGCTATCAACAGGCCTGCTGTTAAGGGGTGACCAATGGGGGCGAGCTGAGGACACGTTTGGGACAGCCTTGATGGTTGACTGGATCTCTGCAGATCGCCTCAGGTTTCTACAAGCTGGGGGGGTTTCCTTTTTTATCGGCGATGGTGTTAGAAATTTTGCATCTGCTCCAGAGCAAATCATTGAAACCTTCTACAGCTATAGCATCAACAAAAATCAGTGGATCACAGCAGACTGGCAACTCATCAAAAATCCAGCCTACAACGCACAACGTGGTCCTGTGAATGTTTTCGGTGCACGCTACCACCTTGAATTTTGATTCAATAAAAACGACGGGTATTGTTGATTCAAGAAACAATTAAAGACTATGAAAAAATTACTTTTCGCTTTATTTTTTTTGATCAGCTCAGTATCCTACGCTGCGACTGTGATGGTTGCTGTTGCTTCAAACTTCACCATTCCGATGCAAAAGATTGCTGAATCTTTTGAAATAGATACCGGAAACAAGCTAATACTTTCATTTGGATCTAGCGGAAGCTTTTATGCTCAAATTAAAAATGGAGCGCCTTACCAAGTCCTCTTGTCTGCAGATAACGAAACCACTGAGCTTCTAGAGCGCGAAGAATACGCTCAGAAAGGTTCCTCGTTCACCTATGCCGTGGGTCGACTTGTCCTATGGAGCAATAAAAGCAATTACATCAATGGATCTGCGGAAATATTGAACACCAATCAATTCAAAAAAATCGCAATTGCCAACCCCAAATTAGCGCCATATGGACTTGCGGCTCAAGAAACAATCAATAAGTTAGGTCTCATGTCGCGTCTAGAATCTAAAATCATTCAAGGCGAAAACATTACACAAACCTATCAATTCATTCTGACTGAAAACGCAGAATTGGGATTTATTGCACTCTCCCAAGTCTTTAAAGACGGACGTATCAGCAACGGTTCTGGCTGGATAGTCCCCTCCTCCTACTACACACCTATCATTCAAAACGCTGCCGTTTTGAATCCAGGCAAAAAACACGAAGCCACACAATCGCTCGTTGATTACTTAAAGAGTGACAAAGCCCAATCAATCATTAAATCATTTGGCTACGAAATTCGTTGATTCGTCACTGATGCTTTTTCATGCTCATGATCAAACTCATTGGAGTTGAAATAAGTTTTTAAAATACATGGGGAGTAAAGCTCCTTGAACTTACTCAAAATTGAATCTGCAAGACACTTGATTTCAATGATTTGAAGCAATCGTCTAGCCTCTTAGAAGAACAAGTTTTGAGTCAAGCAATTACGAAGCTTTAAAAAGGAGAAGCTTTTAACGACTACTCTTAAGCCAAACTTCAAGCTTTTTAAAGTCAGCCGTTCCCGCAAACACACTTTGATCACCATTTTTTCCAATGAGCACTGTGTACGGTGTCTCACCCTGCCACTGGTGATTAACTTCATAGCGCATGCGCTCGTCAAATTGTGTGTTTGAATAATAATTTTTAAATTTATCAATCTGCAGTCGAGTAGCTAAATTTCTGACATTCGCTTTTGGAGCGTCATCGACTTGGATGAAAACCACATGGGCATGATTTGCGTTTGCAAATTGCCCCCAACGAGGCATCTCAGACATACAGGGGCCACACGTCACACCCCAAAAATGAACAATCATAGGTTCATTTTCTCTTAAAGCTGTGATTCGTGACCAGTCGCCCAATTGGTACAGATCCAGTGAAATTGCCTCTGCCGAATAGTTGAACATCAATTGAAAGAAGATCAAAGCAACTATTTTTTTCAACTCACTCTCCCAAAGAAATCAATTGATATCCATCAGCCCTTGTGTACCAAGACAAATAGACTTGGTTTTGACGCTGAACTAGCAAAGGATGATCTGAATAACCTTGCGTTTTAGATACCTCAAAGGAATCAGACCAACTCAAACCGTCATCCGCGGATTTTCTCATAAACACTTTGGATTGTGCGCCGTCGAACTCCTTCCAGACCAACCACACGTTCCTCCCAGATGCCAAGGTAAATGCGCGACTTGGATTGAATTCATCACGTCCAATCTTCACGGGCTCGGAGAGAGTAATTCCACCGTTTTCTGATCGAGCATAAAAAAGTCCATGCCTCCTCTCACCCAAAGTGAACCATGTTGTATGCACAACGCCTGAATTTGAAACAGATACGGATGGCCCTTGGTGTGGACAAACATCTGTGACCCAATTGTCGTTTGCTATCCTCATGATTGAGCTTGGCTTTTCTCCATTGCCAACCCACTGAAATGCATGATCTCGCACCCCACCGGAGAAAATAGCACGGTAAGCCAATGCAGCGCGGTCTTGCAAGTCTAAGCCCATACCAATGCGACAACATTCGCAGGTCTCTGCATTGACAATGGTCTCCATTTTGAAGCTCGCCCCCCAATTGGAGGTATTGGTATAAGCCACAGAAGCTCCCAAAGCAGGCTGACCTCCCCTGTTCTTTTGAGCCACAACTCGCTTGTCAATCCAAGCCACATGCACCGTATTTTTAGCATCCAACGCCAAGACAGGGAACCGCTCACTCTCCCCTTGTTGGATCAAAGGCCTTGGAGTAGAGAAATGCTCTCCAAAATCCTTAGAAACCGCGAAGTTGATTTTGGCATTCCAATGCGAATCCTTGAAATAACCATAAGCCACCATGACATGACCCAAGTCATCGGCCACAATCTGAGGTCTGGCATCTCCTCCAGTATCAAGAAACTTTTGATGATCGGCGATTTGAATCCGGGCTCCAAACGTTCTCCCCCCGTCCCTGGACCTTGCCACCGATACGGCTCCACCAGCTGTCCAAGTCAACAAAAGTGATCC
>Ga0164297_10003700_pt1 | contig 14087 bp, 13 predicted proteins | sample GEODES058metaG_FD_113539 | JGI IMG/M metagenome (GOLD analysis project Ga0164297, IMG submission 113539) | Dystrophic lake water microbial communities from Trout Bog Lake, Wisconsin, USA - GEODES058 metaG | ecosystem: Environmental > Aquatic > Freshwater > Lake | place: USA: Trout Bog Lake... | reverse complement strand
GAAGGTATCTTTATACCGGAATAAATACTAAAGCATTAAATAAACAAAGCCCGGGTGAGTAATTTCCCGGGCTTTTTTGTGGGCTTTAATTTATACTTTGTTCGATATTCAGCATTCGATATCAGGTGTTCAATATTCCATCCCGGGCGTTGCCCCGCTGATAGAAGCGGGGCCCGTGCTGTACACTCATACGCCCTCAGGCATTAGGCGCAGGGCCGGTATCCGTTTCCATCACTAACGCAATCTTAACCGCTGATTCTTAGATGATTTATTGGATGACGCTGATTTTGGTTTTAGGGAATTTAGATAGTTCCCCCCCCCCCCAAAAAAAATCTGTCATTGCGCGGAGCCGCGTTGGCCTGTGCATCTGGCCGCGACAAAGCAATCGCAAGGAGGACGGTATCTGGTTTGTTTATCGACCGGAACATGTTATCCGGCCTTGGGTAATCGAATCTAAAGGCATGCCTTGCGATTGCCAGGTCGCCCCAACTCCCAAAACCATTGGGCTCCTCGCAAAAACAAAAATTCGAATGCTAACTAATAATTTTTTTCAATATCCAGATTTCGATTTTCATCGTTCGACAATCATTACTATTAGGCCAAATTGCTACCCTAGCACCTTCGTTCGTGCAATAACAATTTTTTTATTGAGCGAAATAGAAATCCTGACAATCTAAAGAAATCCAAAAATCGTGTCCTACTTAGTCGCCCAAACCGTCCCATCTGCAAAATGCACATAAGCTACAGCAGCTTTTGCTTTGGTGCCATTGGGGGCATTAACAGACCATGAATACGAGCCTGCGCGGCCTTTAGACAGGTTCTTTTTAGCCATACCACCCGAATTGCCGATAGCTTTACCAGCATGGTTATACACGGTCCAGGTCAGCTTAACAGCGTCGATCTTCTTTTTTGAGCTATTTTTCAGCGAAACAATAATAGCTTTATTGGCGCCGCTACCGGTCAGGTAACTGGCTTTTACTATTACCGGACATGGCCCGTAATGCGGTTCTGCTTTTGGAGCAGCTTTAGGTTTGGCATCCGCGATCTTTGCCAAACTATCTTTCAGGTGCTGTGCACGCAATGCACTGTCAGCCGTATGTTGCGCCTGCTGCTGCGCCAGTTTAGCAATTTTCAACTGGGCCTCAAGGCTATCAGCTTTACGCTTTAGCGCCGCATCAGGCTGCGGCGATTTACAGGAAAAAACTAAACAAACAGCCGCCATCAGCGGCAAAAAATAAATTGTGCGGTAGGTTCTCATCGTTGCCCGCGAAAATAGCGCTTTAGCAATGGCAAATACCGCTCAGGTTTTCAACATTTCCACCTATTTAGTCATTGGGTCATTGGCTGCGCGTCATTTGCTTCGCAGTCATTGAGTCATTTCGCTGCGCTGTCATTGGGTCATTGGCTGCGCAGCATTTGCTACGCTGTCATTGGGTCATTTGCTGCGCAGTCATTGGGTCATTAGCTTCGCGTCATTGGGTCATTGGTCATTTGCTGCGCGTCATTGCTTTAAGCAAATAAAAATCCGTGCAATCACCAAAATCATCCTAAATCTGTGATTCTAAAAAAAGTCATTGTGGCACTAATAACATTACACTGTTCCAACTTCACACTAAATACAACTAATACAACTAATACAACCAGTAAAACTATCACGATAGTGATTCATTAACCTATAACCAATGCCCAATACCAACCTCAATGCGGCAACTTATCCTGCACCAAACCATACACCCAGACACCGAAGATGGCGCTTAGCAGCGTAATGCCAATAACCCAGATGCCACTGCCAAACAGCGCATAAAGCGGACCCGGACAAGCACCGGTAATGGCCCAGCCAAGTCCGAAAATGAGTCCCCCTATAATATTGCCCCAGCTGAATTGCTTTTGGGGAATAACTATCGGTTCGCCGGAAATGGATTTAATGTTGAAGCGTTTAATGATCAGGATGGATATCATACCAACAAAAATGGCACTGCCTATGATGCCATACATATGAAAAGCCTGCAGTCTGAACATTTCCTGAATCCGGAACCAGGAAACAACCTGCGATTTAATGAGGATAATGCCGAAAACGACACCTGCCAGTAAATATTTGATATTCTTCATGGCTTAAAGTTTTAAAAGGTAAGGTAAAATAAACCAGGTCATAGTGAAACCACCGATCATAAAACAAATGGTAGCCACCAGTGATGGCCATTGCAGCGAAGCGATACCCATAATTGAATGTCCCGAAGTACAGCCCCCGGCATAACGAGTACCAAAACCAACTAAAAATCCACCCAGGACAATAAACACCCAACCCCTAACAGTAGTCAATGCCCCGATATTAAAGATATCAGTGGGCACAAGCGTATCAAAATTCTTCACGCCTTGTGCCTGTAGTTGTGCGGTTGTTGCAGGGTTGATATGAACTGCCTCGGCTCCACGTAAAAAATGAGCAGCTATAAATGCTCCCAAAATGATACCGGCCGCAAAAAAAAGGTTCCATACCTGGCTTTTCCAATCATATTTAAAAAAGGAAATGCCTGCGGGGATACAGGCAGCGCATATATGCTTGAATGATGATGATATACCAAATAGCTTATTACCCAGCAACAGCAATGCCGGCACCATCAGTCCTATGAGCGGCCCCGCAACGTACCAGGGCCATGGTTGTGAAATTAAATTCATGACTGTATTTTTTTTCAAATATACTAATACGATAGGTATAATAGATTAATTAGTCTGGAAGTCCATGTAAGTCCGGAAGTCCGTGTAAGTCCGAAAGCAGTACTTCACAATACTTGTAAGGACTTCAAAACATTGAATTACAGACATTATTTTCAAATCACTCCTATCTTTTAAATCCCAAAATCGTGTCCTTCGAATCCCTAAATCGTGTCCAGGTTTTATCCTTCCACCCCTCATTTTACGCCGAAAATCAGCACATTACTATGCATGCATAAATTATATACCGAAAACCGTTTTTAACTTTGGTATAGCATCATAATAATTTTATTCCGATATTTACACTTATTTTAAAATATATAGTAATTATTACATTTTAAACAAAATTATATATTGTTTTTAAAATTATTTTTCTAGCTATTGGACATTGAGGGCATCCGCCTTAACTTAGGAATTGTTGTTTAGGGCAGGTTGAATAGCTTGCATATGTTCAACTGATTCAAGCTCAAATACAACCAATAAAACCATACCGATAGCTATCGGGACAACCAATACAACTACTACAACCAATGTCAACTACTACTACCGAAATCAACAAGTACAGCAAAGTCCTTACCCAGGACCCTACCCAACCAGCGGCGCAAGCTATGCTATACGGAATCGGCCTTACCGAGGACGACCTGAAAAAAGCGCAGGTTGGTGTTGCAAGTATGGGCTACGACGGCAACACTTGTAATATGCACCTGAACGATCTGGCCAAAGTAGTAAAAGAAGGCATTTGGGACGAGGGATTGGTTGGCCTGATCTTCAACACCATTGGTGTGAGTGATGGCATGAGCAATGGCACTGAAGGCATGCGCTACTCGCTGGTTAGCCGCGATATCATAGCCGACTCGATCGAGGCGGTTTGCGGCGCCCAATATTACGATGGCTTAATCGCCCTGCCGGGTTGCGATAAAAATATGCCTGGATCAGTAATGGCAATGGGCAGACTTAATCGTCCGGCTATTATGGTATATGGTGGCACCATCAAACCCGGCCATTGGAAAGGCGAAGATCTCAACATCGTTTCGGCATTTGAGGCATTGGGTAAGAAAATTGCAGGCACCATTACTCCCGAAGATTTTCTGGGTGTAGTAAAAAATGCATGCCCAAGCGCAGGTGCTTGCGGTGGTATCTATACGGCAAATACGATGGCTGCGGCGATCGAAGCATTAGGTATGAGTTTGCCTTACTCGTCATCTAACCCGGCACTGAGCGAGGATAAACAAAAAGAATGCCGTGAAGCTGGAAAAGCCATCAAGCTTTTGCTTGAGCGCGACATTAAACCAAGAGATATCATGACCCGCAAGGCATTTGAAAATGCCATCACCACCATTATGGTTTTGGGCGGATCAACCAATGCGGTGTTACACCTGATCGCGATAGCAAAAAGCGTTGAAGTGCCGCTAACGCAGGACGATTTCCAGGCGATCAGCAATCGCATTCCGCTGCTGGCGGATATGAAGCCAAGCGGCAAATACATGATGGAGGACCTGCACAATGTGGGCGGTGTTCCGGCAGTTATGAAATATTTATTAAAACTGGGTTGGCTGCACGGCGATTGCCTTACAGCAACCGGCAAAACCCTGGCTGAAAATCTGGAGGAAGTTCCGGAACTGAGTTTTGAGACGCAGAAAGTATTCCTGCCGGTTGAAAAAGCTATTAAAGCCACAGGGCACTTACAGATATTATACGGCAACCTGGCAACCGGTGGTTCTGTAGCTAAAATTACAGGAAAAGAAGGCGAACGTTTTGAAGGCCCAGCAAGGGTATTTGACGGGGAGTTCGAATTGATCGACGGTATTTTAAGCGGCCGAGTTAAGCATGGCGATGTTGTGGTAATACGCAATGTTGGCCCTAAAGGCGCGCCGGGTATGCCGGAGATGCTGAAACCAACGTCTGCCATTTTTGGAGCTGGCCTGGGTTCGTCGGTTGCCCTTATTACTGACGGCAGGTTTTCGGGTGGCACCCATGGTTTCGTCGTTGGTCATATTACGCCCGAAGCGTATGACGGGGGTAATATTGGTATAGTAAAAGACAATGACATCATCGTGATCGATGCTGTAAATAATAGTATCGACATCAAAATATCAGACGAAGAGCTGGCCTACCGCAGAAGCGAATGGCAACAGCCCGAACTGAAAGTTAAAAGGGGGTTGTTGTACAAATACGCAAAAACGGTCAGCACCGCAGCCGAAGGTTGTGTAACTGACGAGATGCCATAATTTGGTTGGGATTGGGGAATTTGGGAATTTGAAGATTTGGAAATTTGAAAATTTGAAAATTTGAAGATTTGAAAATTTGAAAAAAAACAAATGACAAATGACCAATGACAAAAAAAAGCGATGTCTGAAGAAAAGATAATAAAGCATGCCGAAAAGGCGGTCCGTATAGCGGAAGACCATAATAAGGCATGGCCGAAGAAGCTAAAGGAATTGGCTGAGGAAATTGCTATTATCGTTTTTGCAGTGAGTATTACCCTGGCATTACATAACTGGAACGACAGGCGAAATGAACGTAAAATGGAGAGAGAGTTTCTGGAAGGCATAAAAGACGATTTAAATCATGATGCAAATGATGTGTCTGATGTGAGTCTGCTTGAAAAAACGGTTTCTTATTATGATAAGGCATGGCAGCAAATGTCAAAAGGGAAAATTGATGCAGCATATATTGATACGAACAGCTACCAATTAGCGAATACAAACTTTTTAACTTTTGATAACAGCCGATTTGAAGGATTTAAATCGTCTGGTTATTTGAGACTGATTGAAAATAAAGTATTGGCTAAACATCTTACTTATTTGTACACGGATGATATCCCGTTTGAAGTAAGTGCCGACCAAATGTTTTATAACGAACGAAGGGAAGGATACAATATGTATATCGGGGCAAAAGCACCGATAGATGCCAATGGTGTAGTGCAGGTGTCTAAAATAATTAACGACCCGGCTGTAAGGTACCATATTTTGTGGTATGGCGGTTATTTGCACGAGCGGATCTATCACAAAAAAAGGCTGGCTGACAGAATGCGAAAAGTGGCTGCTGAAATAGAGCAGGAATTAAAAAAATAAAATCGGTCTTTAAGACAGAATATTAAAATGACTGCCTTCGGGCGGACAAATAAATAAAATGATATGGAAGTTGCACAACAGGCAATAAGTGAGGCCACCGTACAATCGGTGGAATCACCAGCAAAAGAAATTACGGGCTCGGCAGCCTTATTGGAAGCGCTGATCATTGAAGGCGTGTCTACCATCTTCGGTTATCCGGGTGGTGCGATCATGCCAATATATGATGCCCTTTATGATTATAATGAACAACTAAAACACGTCCTTGTTCGCCATGAGCAGGGTGGCATACACGCTGCACAAGGCTATGCACGTACTTCGGGTAAAGTGGGTGTAGTTTTCGCTACCAGTGGCCCCGGTGCTACTAACCTGGTGACTGGCCTTGCTGATGCTCAAATAGACAGCACGCCTCTGGTTTGCATCACTGGCCAGGTATTTGCCCACTTGCTGGGTACTGATGCTTTCCAGGAAACTGACGTGATTAATATCACCACTCCGGTTACCAAATGGAACTACCAGGTAACAGATGCTACCGAATTGCCGGAAGTTATAGCCAAAGCATTTTATATTGCGCGTAGCGGCAGACCGGGTCCGGTTTTGATCGATATCACCAAAAACGCTCAGATACAGAAATTCAAATTCAAGGGCTATACCCCTTGCAACCATATACGCAGCTACAGGCCGAAACCTATTGTACGTCCGCAGTTCATACAACAAGCAGCAGAGCTGATCAATGCAGCAAAAAAACCTTTTATTTTATTCGGTCAGGGTGTTATCCTGGGGGGAGCTGAAAAAGAATTTGCAGCATTTGTAGAGAAAAGTGGTATCCCTGCAGCCTGGACCGTTTTAGGTGCCGGCGCTATTCCCACCAGTCACCCGCTAAACGTAGGTATGCTGGGTATGCACGGCAATTATGGCCCGAATGTACTTACCAATTCCTGCGATGTATTGATCGCTATTGGTATGCGTTTTGACGACCGCGTTACGGGCCGTTTAGATAAATATGCAAAACAGGCAAAAGTGATCCACCTGGATATTGACCCGGCAGAGATCGACAAAAACGTAAAAACGACAGTACCGGTTTGGGGCGACTGTAAAGAAACGCTGCCGCTTTTAACCGCTGCCATAGAAGAAAAAACGCATACAGAATGGCTGCAGTTGTTTCATGACCATACCAAACAAGAATTTGACCTGGTGATTGAGCAGGAATTGAATCCTACGACAGACGAAATGACCATGGGTGAAGTGATCAAGCAATTGAATGAGCTTACCAAAGGCGAAGCTGTTATTGTAACAGACGTGGGTCAGCACCAGATGGTGGCCTGCCGGTATGCTCAGTTCAACAATACCCGCAGTAATGTTACCAGCGGTGGCTTAGGCACTATGGGCTTTGCCCTGCCCGCAGCCATTGGCGCCAAATTTGGCACACCTGAAAAAGAAGTTGTTGCTATTATTGGTGATGGCGGTTTCCAGATGACTTTACAGGAATTGGGCACAGTAATGCAGGAAAATACTGATATCAAAATCATCATCCTGAATAACAGGTTCCTGGGCATGGTACGCCAATGGCAGGAATTATTCAATGAAAGACGCTATTCGTTTGTAGATATGAAGAGTCCGGATTTTGTACAGCTTGCTTCGGCATACGGCATTTCCGGAAAATCAATTTCAGACCGTAAAGATCTGCCTTCAACCCTACAGGAAATGCTGGCCCATAAAGGCGCATACCTGTTAGAAGTAATTGTTACCCGGGAAAATAATGTATTCCCGATGGTACCACAGGGCTGCAGTGTTTCGGAGATCAGGCTTAAATAAATAACCCGGCTTCACCTAAATCCTTTCCTAAGGATAGGGCTTTAAAAATAAGAGGCAGATAAAAAGATTTAAAATGGAACATCAAGAGGGTAAACAGGAATTTAACATAACGGTATATACCGAGAACCAGGTGGGTTTGCTTAACCGCATTGCCATCATATTTACACGTCGCAAGATCAATATCGATAGTTTGAACACCTCCCCTTCGGAAGTAGGCAGCGTTCACCGCTTCAATATTGTGATCACGGAAACAGAAGACGTGGTGCGCAAACTTTGCCGCCAGATAGAAAAACAGGTAGAGGTATTGAAAGTATATTATCATACCAACGAAGATGTGATCTGGCAGGAATTAGCACTATATAAACTTTCTACCGACGTTATTGCCGAGAAAGTAAGCGTAGAACGTCTACTGCGCGAAAACGGAGCGCGTACAGTAGCTATCCGTAAGGATTATACAGTATTTGAAACTACCGGCCATCGCGAGGAAACAGACAACCTGCTGAGTATCCTTCAGCCTTATGGTTTGATAGAATTTGTTCGCAGTGCACGTGTAGCGATCATTAAAGACAGCGAAGGCTTTAACGCCAAACTGCGTGAATTTGAACGGCTTGAACCGGGTGAAGAGGTGATAGAGAATGAGTTTTTGAACGAAGGTGATCAGGTGTTTACGATGTAAGTAAGAGGTGAAAGGATAAAGGAGAAAGGACAAAGGAGAAAGGACGAAGGAGAAAAGTTAAAGACTAATGCCAAATGACCAATGCCTAATGCCAAATGACCAAATGACCTAATGACTTAATGACTTAATGACTAAATGACCAAACAACAGTGGAATCAACAATAATTCAACAACAACCCAGCGCGTACGATAGCATTAAAAAAGCTACCGAGGCTTTGGGTTTTTTGCAGATGTCGGAGATATCGACCTGCTCGTTGTTGAAGACTTTGGCAGCGACAAAGCCATCAGGTGAATTCCTGGAACTGGGAACGGGTACGGGGCTGGCTACCGCCTGGATACTGGATGGAATGGACGAGGAGTCGACGCTAATATCATTGGATAATGATGAAACATTATTAAACGTTGCCAAAGAAAACCTGGGGATCGATCGCCGCCTGACACTGATTTGTACCGACGGGAACGAGTGGTTGAAACGCAATGCAAAAATGCGTTTCAGTTTTATCTTTGCAGACACCTGGCCGGGAAAGTACATGATGCTGGAAGAAACACTGGCGATGCTGGCTCCCGGTGGTATTTATATTATTGATGATATGCTGCCTCAATCAAACTGGCCGGAAGGTCACGCTGAAAAAGTAGCAAATTTATTATCAACTTTAGACGCCCGGGACGATATGGTAGTAACCAAAATGCATTGGGCCTCGGGTATAGTACTGGCGGTGAGGAAATGAGGTGAAAGGTGAAAGAGGAAAGGTGAAGGGTGAAAGGTAAAAGGTGAAGGGTGAAAGGTGAAGGGTGAAAGGTAAAAGGTGAAGGGTGAAAGGTAAAAGGTGAAAGGTGAAGGGTGAAAGGTGAAAGGTAAAAGGTGAAGGGTGAAAGGTAAAAGGTAAAAGGTAAAAAGCTTAATTGAGTCTTGCAAATGACCAATGCCTGATGAGAAATGACTAATGACTAAAAAAATTAACCAATTAAAATAAAACAATAATCGATGCATTCAACCCGGTAGTGATCGGGGGACATCGGTGTAATCAAAAACAATAACAATGGCAAAATTAAATTTCGGCGGCACTGAAGAAAATGTGGTAACCCGCGAAGAGTTCCCTTTATCAAAGGCTCAGGAAGTATTAAAGAACGAAGTTGTAGCTGTAATTGGCTATGGCGTTCAGGGTCCTGGACAAGCGCTCAATCAGAAAGACAACGGTATAAACGTGATCGTTGGTCAGCGTAAAAATTCAAAAACCTGGGACAAGGCAATTGCTGACGGTTTTGTACCTGGCGAAACCCTGTTCGAGATTGAAGAAGCTTTAGAGCGTGGCACCGTTATTTGCTACCTGCTGAGCGATGCCGCACAAATTGAATTGTGGCCAACCGTTAAAAAACACCTTACTGCCGGAAAAGCACTTTACTTTTCACACGGTTTCGGTATCACCTTTAAAGAGCAAACCGGTATCATCCCTCCTGCTGATGTAGACGTGTTCCTGGTAGCTCCTAAGGGTTCGGGTACATCTTTGCGTCGTATGTTCCTGCAAGGCCGTGGTTTGAACTCCAGCTATGCTATCTTCCAGGATGCAACCGGCAGGGCTAAAGAACGTGTTGTTGCCTTGGGTATAGCAGTTGGTAGCGGCTATTTGTTTGAAACCGATTTCCGTAAAGAAGTATTCAGCGACCTTACAGGCGAACGTGGTACACTGATGGGTTGTATCCAGGGTGTATTTGCAGCACAATATGATGTATTGCGCAGTAAAGGTCACACACCTTCTGAAGCGTTCAATGAAACTGTTGAAGAGCTGACCCAATCGTTAATGCCATTGGTTGCAGAAAATGGTATGGACTGGATGTATGCCAACTGTTCAACTACCGCACAACGCGGTGCGCTCGATTGGTGGAAAAAATTCCGTGATGCTACAAAACCAGTATTTGAAGAATTATACGAAAGCGTTGCTACAGGTAAAGAATCTCAGCGTTCGATCGATCTGAACAGTCAGCCTGATTACCGCGTGAAACTGGATGCAGAATTGAAAGAACTTCGCGAAAGCGAGATCTGGCAGGCAGGTAAAACTGTTAGAAGTTTGCGCCCTGAAAACCAGGTAGTAGAAGCATAATTGTAGTCCTGAGTCCTGAGTCTGAAGTTTTGAGTCAAATGCGACTACAGACTTTGGACTTAGGACTAAAGACTAAAGACTTAAAAAAATATTATGAGCAAGACATTATTCGATAAAATCTGGGATGCGCACGTGGTGAGCAGCAAAGAAGGATTCCCGGATGTATTATATATCGACACACACTTCATACATGAAGTAACCAGCCCACAGGCATTCGACGGTTTGCGTAAAGCGGGTCGTAAAGTATTAAGGCCAAACAAAACTGTTGCCACGGCCGACCATAATGTACCAACCTGGGAACAACACCTGCCGATCAAGGAGGAACTTTCGCGGTTCCAGGTAGAAACACTGGCTAAAAACTGTAAGGAATTCGGTATCGAGTTTTATGGTTTGGGTCACCCTTACCAGGGTATCGTTCATATTATCGGCCCTGAGTTAGGCATTACCCGTCCGGGTGGTACTTACGTTTGCGGCGATAGTCATACTTCTACACACGGTGCTTTCGGAGCTATAGCTTTCGGTATAGGTACTTCACAGGTTGAACAGGTACTGGCAACGCAATGTTTATTGCAATCGCGTCCTAAAAGGATGAAAATTGAAGTAAATGGCAAATTACAGTTTGGTGTTGGTGCTAAAGATATCATCCTTTACATCATCAGCCAGATTACAGCTGCCGGTGGAACAGGATATGCTGTAGAATATGCAGGGGACACTATCCGCTCTTTGAGCATGGAAGGTCGGATGACGGTTTGTAATATGAGCATCGAAATGGGTGCACGTTGCGGATTGATCGCCCCTGATGAAACTACATTTAATTATGTAAAAGGTCGCGAATTTGCTCCAAAAGGCGAAGAATGGGATAAGGCATTAGCTTTTTGGGAAACACTCTATAGCGATGAAGATGCACAATTTGATAAAGTATTAAGTTTCAGGGCCGAAGACATTGAACCAATGATCACTTATGGTACCAACCCGGGTATGGGTATTGGTGTAACCCAGCATGTACCTGCAACAAAAGATATCGACGCTACAGAACAACTTTCGTATGCCAACTCATTAAAATACATGGGTCTGCAAGACGATCAGCTGATGCTGGGTAAAGAGATCGATTATGTGTTCATCGGTAGCTGTACCAATGCGCGTATCGAAGATCTGCGCCAGGTGGCTAAATTCCTGAAAGGCAGAAAGAAAGCTGATAACGTAACGGTTTGGGTTGTACCCGGTTCAAAACAGGTGGAACAACAGGCTATTGCTGAAGGATTGGACAAAGTATTTGAAGCAGCCGGTATTCCACTGCGCGAGCCCGGATGCAGCGCATGTCTGGCTATGAACGAGGACAAAATACCTGCAGGAAAATACTGTGTATCTACCTCGAACAGAAACTTCGAAGGCCGCCAGGGACCAAACTCACGCACGTTTTTGGCTAGCCCATTAACTGCTGCGGCCGCCGCAGTTACCGGACGGATCACGGATATACGGGAATTGTTACAGGAAGAAGAATTGGTAGGGTAACTGAAAGAGAAAAGGTTAAAGGTCGCCAGCCAAATGACCCAATGACAGCGAAGCGAAATGACCCAATGACTAATCAAATCGGTGAAATCAAAAAGTAATCGATGTAATCATTAATTAGAATGACAAAAATATTCAAACATGTACAGAGCACCGTGGTACCGTTGCCGATAGAGAATATCGACACTGACCAGATCATCCCGGCGCGCTTTTTAAAGGCCACTACCCGAGAAGGGTTTGGCAATAACCTTTTCCGCGACTGGCGTTATGATAACCAGGAAAATCCGAAGGATTTTGTACTGAATCACCCAACGTATTCGGGTAAGGTATTGGTAGCAGGTAAGAATTTTGGTTGCGGAAGCAGCCGCGAACATGCTGCCTGGGCCATTGTCGACTATGGTTTCGACGTGGTGGTGAGCAGTTTCTTTGCTGATATCTTTAAAGGTAATGCCTTAAACAACGGCTTGCTACCAGTACAGGTTAGCGATGCTTTTTTAGCCAAGATATTTGAAGCTGTTTTCGCTGATCCGTTAACTCAGGTTGATGTTGACCTCGAAAACCAGGTAATCACGATAGCCTCAACAGGCGAGCAGGAAAGCTTTGAGATCAATGCATATAAAAAAGCCTGCCTGATCAATGGCTATGACGATATCGATTATATCCTGAGCCATAAGGCGGAGATCGAGGCTTTTGAGGCGAAGTAAAAGGATAAAGGATAAAGGCAAAAGGATAAAGGTGGAAGGTTGGGCGTTTTGAACTGAGATCAAAACGATTTATGTCTAACGTCTAACATATTACGTTCAACAAAATAATCGGTTTAATGATCCGGATAGCTATCGGGACACATCGTTGTAAATAGAAAAATGAATAAACACATATTAGTAATACCCGGCGACGGTATCGGCCCTGAAGTAACAACCTGGGGTAAGGCGGTGCTTGAAAAAATTGGCTCGATCTATGGGCACACATTCACTTTTGATGAAGGTTTGATGGGCCACGTAGCTATTGAAGCTACCGGCACTTCGTTACCTGATGAAACGCTGGCTAAAGCCAAAGCGAGCGATGCTATCCTTTTCGGCGCTGTAGGGCATTTGAAATACGATAACGACCCTTCGGCTAAGGTTCGCCCGGAGCAAGGTTTGTTGAAGATCCGCAAGGAACTGGGTCTGTACGCTAACCTGCGTCCAATTATCCTTTTTGACGAATTATTGAACGCTTCGAGCCTGAAACCGGAAATTTTAAAAGGTACTGATATCCTGTTTTTCCGTGAATTAACCGGCGACGTGTACTTCGGCGAAAAAACAAGAGGTGACGGCTTTTCGTCCGACCTGATGATCTATCACCGGTATGAAGTTGAACGCATAGCACGCAAGGCTTATGAAGCCGCACGTGTACGCACTAAACGTCTTTGCTCGGTAGACAAGGCCAATGTACTGGAAACATCACGTTTGTGGCGCTCGGTGGTGCAGGAGATCGCACAGGAATACCCTGATGTGGAAACCGAACACATGTTCATCGACAATGCGGCCATGCAACTGGTGAAAAATCCAAAGAAATTCGACGTAGTTGTTACGGCTAACCTGTTTGGAGACATCCTTACAGACGAAGCCTCGCAGATAGCAGGTTCGATGGGTATGCTTGCATCGGCTTCTATAGGCGATGGTACTGGCTTCTTTGAGCCGATCCACGGTTCGGCACATGATATTGCCGGTCAGGATAAAGCTAATCCCTTAGCCTCGATCCTATCCGTAGCCCTAATGTACGAGATTGCGTTCGGCCTGAAGGAAGAAGCTAAACGCATTACCGATGCTGTAGACAAAACCTTAAAGGCCGGCTACCGTACCGGAGATATTGCTGATAGCAATACGGATAAGAGTAAGATTCTGGGTACTACTGCCATGGGACAAAAGGTGCTGGAGTTTATTTAGGGGGTTGAGTTGGTTGTATTAGTTGTATTAGTTGGATTGGTTGAATTGGTTTAAGGGAATAATAATCCAATCTATAAATGCGCAATGACCAATGACAAATGACAAAAAAATCAGTGTAATCGATATCAAAATCGGTGTAATCAATAAAATAAAATAATATGCTTCACGATCCAAACCGCGTTTATGTTTTTGATACCACGCTTCGCGATGGCGAGCAGGTACCGGGCTGTCAGTTGACAACCCCTGAAAAGATAGAGATAGCCCGCGAACTGGAAGCGCT
>Ga0164297_10003699_pt1 | contig 14090 bp, 12 predicted proteins | sample GEODES058metaG_FD_113539 | JGI IMG/M metagenome (GOLD analysis project Ga0164297, IMG submission 113539) | Dystrophic lake water microbial communities from Trout Bog Lake, Wisconsin, USA - GEODES058 metaG | ecosystem: Environmental > Aquatic > Freshwater > Lake | place: USA: Trout Bog Lake... | reverse complement strand
AGAGTGAGGAGCGTCTCAACAAAACCGGCCAACACCGTCAACGGCGTTCTAATCTCGTGGGATACGTTGGCCACAAAATCTCTGCGCATGACCTCTGCTTGCTCAAGCTGGGTGATGTCTCTAGAGAGTAATAAACGGCGCCCCTCTCCATACGGAAATATCTGTATAGAGATCATCATAGGAATCTCGGGTCTGCTGTCTCGGGACTGAATTACGATTTCTTGTTGAGTCTCAAAGTGCTTCAAGTAATTACTAAAAATAGGGTCGCGCACCAAATTTGCAATCAGCTGCATGACGTCCTTTTTCATATCAATACCCAGTTGATATGCGGCTGTTTGATTACACCACTCAATGCGAGACTCTGAGTCTAGCAGTACGACTCCGTTAGGGGAGACTTGGATTGCAGATAAAAAATCATTGAGGCGTAGGATGTTGTCTGCATTTATTTTTTTCTGCGCACGCAACAAACGCCCCACTCGCTCGATGATATTTATGTGTGCCCCAACCGCTCTAGGAATAATCTCCCGATCAAGGTCAAGCTCTGTGTCTCTTAGCCATTTAAGGACATTTTTTATTTTGTACTGATCAAACAAGCACCAAAAAATGGCGACAAAAAACATCCCCACACAAGCACCAAGGGGAACCCCTGGTAAGAGTTGATAACCTGCAAAACCACCTAATAAAAGTAGCAGTGTGAGACTTAAAAGATGTCCCAGCATTACTAAACGGCGTGCGAGCTTACAGTCAACCTATATCCTGCGCCTCTAACCGTCTCAATCATTGCGCCCGCCTCTCCAAGTGCCTCTCGTAGACGTTTAACGTGCACATCAACAGTTCGCTCCTCGATGAAGACGTGGTCTCCCCATACTTTATCCAACAGCTGGGAACGCGAATGGACACGCTCGGTGTGGTGCATAAAGAAGCTGAGGAGTTTAAACTCCGTTGGCCCCATTTTTAGCGACTGTCCAGCGTAAGTGACTCTATAGGAAGAACCGTCTAAACTAAGCGCCCCTACAGCGACGCTTTCTGCGACTTGCTCCGGTGCTCTGCGTCTTAAGACCGCGCGAATTCGGGCCAACAACTCTTGAGTCGAGAAAGGTTTAGTGATGTAGTCATCTGCGCCCGCGTCTAAACCCATCACTTTATCGTTCTCATCACCCCTTGCAGTCAACATCAAAATAGGAACCGACTTTATTCTCGGATCTGCACGCCATTTCTTGGCTAGAGTGACCCCGCTTTGACCGGGTAACATCCAGTCCAACAAAATGACATCTGGTAAAACAGAGTCGATTTCTCGTTGTGCGGTATCTCCGTCTTCAGACCAAATTGGGGTAAATCCGTTATGACGTAGATTAACCGATATTAACTCCGCAATCGATTTCTCATCCTCAACTATTAAAACTCTGGGTAAGTGTGAGCGCATGGTTTTTTAAAAAAATTATGAAATAAAGATCTCGTCCTTATTATAAAACTGAGGACTCAATCTCGGCAATGGAAGTGTGCCGGATATCAGCACCTTTGACGATGTAAATGATGCACTCAGCAATGTTCTTTGCATGATCCCCAATACGCTCAATCGCTTTAGCAATAAAGAGTAAGTCAAGGCTTGCAGAAATCGTTCTAGGGTCTTCCATCATATAAGTGATCAGTTTTCTAACAAAACCGTCAAACTCTTGATCGATTAGATCGTCCTCTTTCAAAATCAAAACGGCTGACTGCGTATCTAGCCTAGCAAACCCATCAAGTGCCTTTCTGAGTTGGCTGCTAGCCATCTCAGTTGCAAGTCTAAGCTCAGATGAGGGGAGCTTGCGAGGTGCTCCGCCTTGGATAATCGATTTAACCATTTTTGCAATCTTTTGCGCTTCGTCCCCCACACGCTCTAAGTTAGCCGTAATCTTGGATATAGCCATAAGCAAGCGCAAATCTTTTGCAGTGGGTTGACGTCTAGCGATGATGGAGGTGAGCTCACGGTCTATCTCAATCTCCATGGCATTGACTTTATCTTCAGCCTCAGCGACCTGATCCGTAACTTCAGTGCTGAGTTGAGACAAAGAGTAAACAGATTGTCTGATCTGGGACTCAACGAGCCCACCCATTTCCATTACTCTTGAGCATACTTCGTTTATCTCGCTGTCAAACTGTGTCGATAAATGTTTATCTTGCATAAAAAATCCTTATAAAGCTTTACTTTTACTCGTGCGGAAGACTAAAAAATATCAACCAAAACGTCCTGTGATGTAGTCCTCAGTTTCTTTGCGCTGAGGCTTGAAGAAAAGTTGCTCAGTGGGACCAAATTCAACCAAGTCACCCAAATACATGTAAGCCGTAAAGTCGCTGCAACGGGCTGCTTGTTGCATATTGTGTGTCACGATCACGACCGTATAGTCTTGCTTGAGCTCAATGATCAACTCCTCCACTTTAGCAGTGGAGATGGGGTCCAGCGCTGAGCAGGGCTCATCTAATAACAACACCTCAGGCTTGATGGCTATGCCCCTTGCGATACAAAGCCGTTGTTGCTGACCACCGGATAAGCCGCTACCACTTTGGTTAAGTTTGTCTTTGACTTCCGTCCAAAGAGCCGCTTTTTTGAGTGCCCACTCTACTCGGTCATCCATATCACTCGTATTCAGATCTTCAAACAAACGAACCCCAAAGGCAATGTTGTCATAGATTGACATAGGAAAAGGGGTTGGTTTTTGAAAGACCATGCCGACTTTTGCGCGAATTAGAGAAATATCCAATTGAGAGGTCAACAAGTTCTCACCATCTAGCTCAATGACTCCTTCAGCTCGCTGCTCGGGGTAGAGCTCAAACATGCGGTTGAAAGTCCGCAAAAGAGTCGATTTCCCGCAACCCGAAGGACCAATGAAAGCGGTAACCTGATTTTCCGGGATTTCAAGATTAATGTTTTTAAGGGCGTGAAACTTACCGTAGTAAAAATTTAAATCTTTGACGGTGAGTTTTGCTTTGTTTGCGACTGCTGCTTGCATGACTAATTTCCTTTAATAATTTTGGCTTTAATTTTTAATTTTTTTGACTCGTGATCGAACGCGCCAAAATGTTCAAACCCAACACGGCAATGGTGATTAAAAAGACGCCGGCCCAAGCAAGTTGTTGCCAATTTTCGTGGGGACTCATCGCAAATTTAAAGATAGTGACCGGTAAACTGGCCATGGGTGAGCTGAGATCAGCTGACCAAAATTGATTGCTCAAAGCGGTTAACAACAAAGGGGCGGTCTCACCTGAGATGCGAGCAACTGCGAGCAAGACGCCGGTTACGACGCCTGCCTGAGCGGAGCGAAGGGTGATGCTGATGATTACTTTCCACTTAGGAGTACCTAACGCATAAGCAGCCTCTCTTAAACCTGGGGGCACCAAGGACAACATATTCTCGGTTGTTCTGATCACAACGGGGATCACAATCAACGCAAGGGCTATCGAGCCAGCCCAACCCGAGAAAGCCTTAAAGTGCGCAAACAAGAGCATGTTGTAGACAAACAGTCCAATCACAATTGAGGGGGCTGATAGCAAAATATCATTTACAAAGCGAGTAATAACTGACAAGGCCCCTTTGGGGTTGTATTCTGCTAAGTAAATGCCCGCCATAATTCCAATCGGAGTGCCTATCAGTGTGGCAATAGAGACCATTAAAAATGAGCCAAAGATGGCATTTGCAAGTCCTCCACCCTCCTCTCCTGGGTTGGGTGTATCTTGGGTCAGTGTGGCAAAACTCAGCCCACCTATGCCAAGCACAAGTGTTTCATACAAAATCCAGACTAGCCACAATAAGCCAAAGCCCATTGCTAAGACAGATAAGACCAGAGCAACTTTGTTAACTCTGTTACGAGCCACAAATTTTTGGTATTTGGGATCATTCAACATTTCGGTTTGGGTCATGATTTTGTGCCCTCACTTTTACGAAGTTGTGCCAACATGACTTTTGATAACGAGAGAACCACAAAGGTGATGAAGAACAAAACGAGCCCTAAATAAATCAGTGAGGCCTTGTGTAAGCCCTCCGAAGCTTCTGCAAACTCACTAGCCAAAACGGAGGTGATGCTATTTGCGGCGGAGAAAAGACTCATTGAGCTCAGTTGATTTATGTTACCGATAACAAAGGTGACCGCCATCGTCTCACCAAGCGCGCGACCTAATCCAAGCATCACACCTCCCACAACACCTGCTTTTGTATAAGGCAGTACGACTTTGCTAATAACTTCCCAAGTCGTTGCCCCCAGGCCGTAAGCGGATTCCTTTAGAAGGGGCGGAGTTACTTCAAACACATCACGCATGACAGATGATATGAACGGTATGATCATGATGGCAAGAATAATTCCAGCCGACAAAATACCAATTCCAACGGGTGGTCCACTCACCAAGGATCCAAGCAAGGGGACGCCTTTCAATATTTTTTGAAGGGGCAACTGAATATAAGTGGCCAAGAGCGGGCTAAAGACGAGCAGTCCCCACATACCGTAAACAATAGAGGGGATAGCGGCCAAAAGTTCTATGGCAGTTCCAAGGGGACGTTTAAGCCAGCTCGGAGACAACTCGGTTAGGAAAATCGCTATTCCAAAGCTAACCGGCACTGCAACAGCAAGAGCAATGATGGAAGTTGCGATGGTGCCGTAGATCATCACAAGCCCGCCAAACTCCTGCTTCACAGGATCCCAAAGCGTACTGGTTAAAAAACCCAGGCCAAAGTGATCAATGGCTGGCCACGCGCCAAGAACCAAGGAGAAGAGGATACCAAACAGTACAAGCAGTGTGAAGCAAACCGACAAGAGTGCTAAAAAACCAAATACCTGGTCTGCAAGGCTTGAGTACCTGGTGCTTTTTGGTGATGGTGGAACGTCCATGGTGCGATCTTTAAAGTGAGAGTAATTCGCCGAATCAAGAGAGTTCTTTTGAGGATTGATAGATGAAATTGACAAAAGATAAACTCCCCTGATTAAAGCTACTTTAATTGAGGCTTATGGTTATAAGCCTTCTTGGATAAAGACCGTTTGGGTCTACAAATGATCAATAAATTATTTAAAAGAGATAGGCTTGCCTGATTCGTCTTTAATTTGTCCCCATGCATGACGAATTTCTTCCTTAACTGAATTAGGCATTACAACAAAGTCAAGCGAGTCAGCGCTTTTGTCGCCTGTTTTGTAAGCCCAGTCAAAGAATTTCAAAACCTGTGAAGCAACTTCAGGCTTGTCCTGAGTTTTGTACATCACGATGAAGGTTGCACCTGTAATTGGCCAAGCTTCTTTTTCATTTTGATTGGTCAAAATTTGGTAGAAAGATTTTGCCCAGTTTGCGCCTGAAGCTGCAGATTTGAAAGCCGCCTCGCTTGGCTCTACAAAGTTACCGGCTGCATTTTTGAGGCTAGAAAAATTCATCTTGTTTTTCTTAACGTACACGTACTCAACATAACCAATTGAGTTGGGGAGGCTGTTCACGTATTTAGCAACACCGTCGTTACCCTTGCCGGCAGCGGCGTTTGCAATATTAGGCCAGTTCACGGCTGTACCCGCACCGACCTTTTCTTTCCACTCAGGGCTGACCTTGCTTAGATAGTCTGTAAATAGGAAGGACGTTCCAGAGCCATCTGAACGACGAATAGAGGTGATCTCTGCATCAGGTAAATTAAGAGTTGGGTTCAACGCTTTGATGGCTGCGTCGTTCCACTTACCGATCTTACCCAAATAGATATTGGCAAGCACTTCGCCTGATAAACGCAACTGTCCGGGGTTTATACCAGCCACGTTGATGACGGGCACAACGCCGCCAATAACTGTTGGAAACTGCATTTGACCTTTCTTGGCCAGGTCCTCGTCGGTGCGGGGCATGTCGGTAGCACCGAAATCAATGGTTTTGGCATCAATTTGGTTCAAACCAGCGCCAGAGCCAATAGATTGATAGTTGATTTTTACGCCAGTTTCTTTGTTGTAATCGCTGGCCCATTTAAAGTAGATATCGGCTGGAAAGCTTGCTCCAGCGCCAGTTACTTGTTGAGCAAAAGCACAGGCCGATAAACTCAAAGCTGCAGCGGCAACTATTTTTAAGGCGAAACGGTTGATCATGGGTGGGTCCTTTGTTGAATTGAAAGCTGGTGGGAAGTTTTAAACCAAGAGTTGGTAAACTTCGGGTAACAACCTACTGTAAACCCTAAAAATGACGATTTTGTGACATTCAACAATTTGACATTATTTTGTCATATTTAACGAAAAGTCACAGTTTAGTCACAAACAACACTTAAGATTTCATTCCTATGCAAAATGGCACTCAAATAGCCGGTATCGATCTGGGCAGCAACAGTTATAGGCTTGAAATTGGTCGCTTTGACCATGGTCAGATCAACCGGAACGAATATATAAAAGAAACGGTTCGACAAGGTAACGGCTTGGATGAGGACAGAAATTTAACTCTTGAGGCCATGCAAAGGGGCTGGGATTGCTTGGGAAGGTTTGCTGAGCGTCTGTCGGGGTTCAAAAAAACACAAGTCCGAGCTGTTGCTACCCAAACTCTTAGAGAAGCCAGAAACAGGGACTTTTTTTTAGAAACAGCTCAAAAGGTATTTGGCTTTCCAATTGAGGTGATTTCTGGGCGCGAGGAGGCTCGACTTATCTACCTAGGTGTCTCCCATTTACTTCCAAATAACACCGACAAACGGCTCGTGATTGACATCGGCGGGCGCTCGACTGAGCTAATCATTGGCACTGGCCTTGATGCAAAGATTTTGGAGTCATACCGGGTAGGTAGTGTGGCCTGGAGCATGAAGTATTTTCCTGAAGGTGAGTACACAACTCAGGCCTTCAAAACTGCCGAGGTTGCGGCAAAAGCAATCTTGGACGAAGCTATCACCAGGTATCCACGGCGTGAATGGGACGTTGCTTACGGCTCATCAGGCACTGTGGGTGCAGTGGCAGATATTTTGGGGTACGCGGGTTGGTCTGCCTCGGTGATCAACAGAGACAGTCTTAACTGGCTTAAGCGCTCCATGATACGCGCGCAATTTAACGATAAATTAAAGCTTGAAGGGCTTAAAGAGGATAGGAAAGCTGTTATCGGAGGCGGTATCAGTGTGCTGAGCGCACTCTTTGATTTACTTGAAATTGATGAGCTCCACCTTGCCCAAGGAGCACTTAGGCACGGTGTGATGTATGACATGCTAGACCGAGCGGACTTCACCACTGATATTCGCGGGTCCACAGTCTCCCGGCTCAGCAGGGTTGCTGCTTTGGACAGCGCTCAGTCCAGCAGAGTCAATAAAGTTGCACAGTTTTTTGTAGACCAGTTGATTGATGACACAAAGACCGGAGACGCCAACAAACTCAAACAAAAAATCGAATGGGCGAGTAGCTTACATGAGATCGGCAAGCTCATATCCCACAGCGATTACCACAAACACGGTGCCTACTTTTTAGACAATACGGATGCGCCCGGGTTCGCCTCCTCTGAGTTGCACAGACTGTCGTTGCTGGTGTTGGGGCATAGGGGTAAACTGAGAAAATTAGAGGCTGACTTTAACAACACAGGTCTGATCAAGCAGTTGCTCTCACTTCGTTTGGCAGTGATTTTGTGCCATGCGAGAAGAGACCCTGACTTTGAGTCCCTTAAACTGAGTTTGGTGAGCGAGGCCAACCGCGTGTTTAGACTCGCAATTGACAAAGGTTGGAGTGAGAAATACCCCCAATCGACTCATCTTCTTAAAGAAGAAATCACGGCTTGGCAAAAGACCACGTGGACTTTTGAGCTAGAAATTACGCCTTAAAGAAAAAATTCACGGCTTTATCAAAGCATTTCAGCTGCTTGCACAGAGATAAGGACTGTTTGGAGCTCCTCATCTTTTTGTCTCGCTCTAAGCCACCACACTGCACCCTTTCGAATCGAGCACTCTCCCGAAGGAAGGGATAAGAGCCTTGCAACGGTTTGACCTAAAAAGGGTTGATGTCCCACAATCAAAACTGAGTTCTTGTTGTTGGGCCACTGAGCCAACTCGAGCACTTGATCTGGCTGGCTTTGAGGTGAGAGTTCGTCTCTTATTTTGTATTTTCTACCCAGTGCGATGACAGTTTGTTCGGCTCTTTTAGCTGGACTGCACAAAATCCTTACCCCCTCAGGCAGTTGACGATCCAACCAATGAGCCATTCTCGTAGCTTGACGCTCCCCCCTTGGGGTCAAAGAACGAGTCATATCGTCCTCACTACCCTCGGCTTCAAAGGCTTCAGCGTGTCTCCATAAGATAAGATCCATCTAAATACTCCTTGCGGCGTAGCGCCCCATTAAGGCTTGTTGAGCGCTTAGTGCGGGACCTTTTGTTTTTCCAATCACTGGGGTGTATTCACCGTTTGCGCCTAACTCCCAAGCATCTTTGGAGTCTAACAAATAGGCGACCAAACATTCATCTATGACGCGGCGTTTAAGTTTTTCATCCTTAATGGGCCACACCAACTCAATGCGCCTGAGCATATTGCGGTTCATCCAATCTGCGCTGGATAAGAAAAGACTCTCCTCCTCGCCGGTTCTGAAATAAAAGACTCTTGTGTGTTCCAGAAAACGCCCTACTACGGATCTAACTTTAATCCGCTCTGAGACACCTGGAACTTGGGCCGGCAAAATACAAGCCCCTCTAACGATGAGGTCAATGCGTACGCCCCACCTTGCCGCTTGTATTAAGGCGAACGCCAAGCGCTCATCGGTGAGGGAGTTCATTTTTAAAACGATCCTGCCCTCTACGCCTGCCTTGACCCCCTTGGCAACACGGTCAATGATGGCAATTAGTTTATTTTGCAAATCAAAAGGAGCGAGCCAAATCGTTTTAAGCTTAGGCAACGTGCTTTGACTGGCAAGGTGAATAAAAATGTTTTCCACGTCCCCGGTGATCGCGGGGTCTTTGGTTAAAAAGCTAATATCGGTATATAGCTTTGCCGTCAATGGATTGTAGTTACCGGTGGACAGATGCGCGTAATGTCTAAGGTGCTTGCCCTCTCTTCGAGTGATCAAGAGCATTTTGCCGTGGGTTTTAAGTCCAACGACACCGTAAACCACTTGGGCACCGATTTGCTCCAAACGGTCGGCCCAGTTGATATTGGCCTCTTCGTCAAACCTAGCTTTGAGTTCAACCACCGCGGTGACCTCCTTGCCCTTGATAACGGCTTGCCTGAGCAAATCCATCAACTCTGAGTTGGATCCCGTTCGGTATATTGTTTGTTTGATGGCAAGGACATTGGGATCGTTTACGGCCTCTCTCAAAAAAGCCAAGACCCCGTCAAAGCTCTCAAAGGGCTGGTGAAATAGGACATCCCCTTTAGAGACTTGATCAAAAATGGACGAGCTTGGGTTGAGTTGCAGCGGAAATGAAGCTGCGTAGGGCTTAAAGAGCAGTGCAGGGTTAGCCACTAAGTCAATCGCTTGGCTCAGTCTAACTAAATTAACGGGGCCAGGTACTGGGTACAAAGCCTCTTTGGGGAGTTCAAACTCCCGCAACAGAAAATCAGACAAATACTCTGTGCATCCTGCTGAGACCTCAAGGCGAACGGCCTCTCCGTAGTGACGGTGTTCAAGACTTTGCCTGAGCGCGGTTCGAAGATTTCTCACATCCTCCTCGTCCACAGAGAGGTCCGAATTTCTAGTGACCCTGAACTGCGAGAAATGAACCACTTCACGGCCTTCAAAAAGATCCCTTAGATGGGCGCGAATAATACTTGACAAAGAAATCAGCAACGTCTGGTTCTTGGAAACTTTGGGGGGCAATTTCACCAAACGAGGCAAGACTCGGGGCACTTTGACAATGGCAATTTCATTGTGCCTCCCAAGCGCATCCTTACCCTTTAAACGAACAATAAAGTTTAAAGACTTGTTAGCCACTTGGGGAAAGGGATGGGCGGGGTCTAGTCCCACGGGGATTAGCAAAGGGCGTACTTCTTGATCGAAATAGCGCTTTACCCAAGCGGTCTGCTCGGCGTCACGCTCGTTGTAACCCAGTATGTGGATGCCCTTTTTGGCAAAGGCAGGAATCAAATTTTCGTTGTAAGCTCGGTACTGGTCTGCTACTAACTCATGCGCGGCGCGGCTGAGATTGGCATAACTCTCACTTGAATATGAAGGGTTTTGGATATCACTTTTGGACGCGCTCAAGTGCAGGGATGCACGGACCTCAAAAAATTCATCCAAGTTGGACGACACGATGCACAAATAACGCAACCGCTCCAGCAAAGGAATCGTACTTTGCTGGGACAAAGACAGCACTCGTCTGTTAAAGGCCAGGAAACTAAGGTCCCTGTCAATCAACTCAATGGTGCGTTCTGCGTTTAAAGATAAGTCGTTCGGCATTTTTATAGGTCACAGTATTCTTGAATGCTAGTATGCACCAAAACAGACAATAAATGTTCGTTTTTAATTAACCTTACTTAAGAATTTGAAGGTACCGTTTATGGATTATTCTAAGTATCACGGGTCTGAGAAACCGAGTCATCCAACAAGCTTTTTATCGCTCTTAGGATGCGTCCAACCAGGTAAATAACTGGCCTCTTGTTTTTGGGCACAAATGAGCGCCTTCTCAATTGCAAGGTCCCATTTTTTGAGGAACTTCTTGTCTATTCTTACTCTAAAAAAATCAGCCCATAAAAATTCACTATAAGGGGTTAGATCCTTTGCAAAAGCACCATGATCTCTCGCAAGGCCCGCCAAACTGCGATAAGGATCATCTCGAAGTTGTGATACGTTGACGGGTATTTTCGAGAATGGGATTCTATTTCCCCGCTCATCATAGGGATGTACCCATTGATGAAACTCCATGACCCGCCAAAACGTTTCGGTGTTTAGCATTGAAAAATCTTTTAAAACTGTTAAATTAACTTTACTTTGCTCCTCCAAATGCAAAGCCAAACCAAGGTGGTGATGGTCCACGATGAAGTGTTCCCCCTTAGGGCCCGTGACGCTTGGGAACCAGTGACTGTTTAGTAGGGCTTTTCTGTCTTTTTTAGATAACTTACGCCATTCTGATCTTTTTTTAATCACCTCTTCGTATCCAATGGATACTTGAGTGGGCCTAATTTTGTCTAAGTCGACACTGATGACGTGGTAGTGAACGGGGTGCATTTGAAGGTTCCTCTCAACCTGGAAGGCTCATGACGTTTAAAGACTTGACATGAGCGCGTTTAAAGTAGTCATTCCAAAAATTCAGAAATGCTGGGTTTTGGTTCTTGATATTGTTATTAAGCAAAATGACGTTTACGTTAACTCCCTCCAACTCAACCCACAATTTCTTGGATGCATAAGTTGTTTCGTATTGCTGAAAGTTTGGTGTCGATTTGTACATATCTAGGGCAGGACTGAACTGCATTAAGTCTGATAGTATAAAAAAAGTAACAGGACCATCGGTTTTATGGGCTTGTATAGAGTTCAAGTAAACGAGCTGAATCATCTCTAGGATGGGGGACTCTTTAGCGGCGTCTGCGTTCAGCAAATCAGTTGTTACTTTCTGAAGTGGCTGAATAAAACCATTTGTGTATCGATTCTTAATTATTTTGATGTTTTGGGTTAACTCACTTTTATCACTTCCGTCGCCTGGATTACAAAGCTCGATGAGTGGTTTTGTTTCAGATTTAAAATCACTGCCCAAAACGAAAACAGAGAACAAATAGCCTACGGGAAGTTTCTCAACCAACTCTTTGACTAAATTATCAAAGGCTGCTTTTTGAGCTAAATTAAATGCATCGGTCCGATCCACCAGTAAGACTTGATGACCAAGAGGGCCCTCAGCAGGACATAAAGTCACGGCATTTAAAGGTTTGGGCCGCAGGCCTTGCCACCAAATCACAACACCCACCACTGCTGCGAGTGACAATATAAAAACTACTCCAAGTAGCGTGTGTGTGAGCGCTCTTTTTTGAGCTATTTTGCTTTTGCGTCTCATACTCGTTTTTAATAGTACCTAAGATGGTTGAGTTGAGATAGGAATTTTTCAAAGATTTGGTACACCTCCTCCCTTTGGGCTGAGATGGTTGCTTCGTGTTTTTTAATTAAGTCACTTAACTTTGCAATGAGACTTGCACCGCGGACTTGCTCAATTTTTGGTAATGCGATGGGGTTCAAAGAGGGCATCGTATTAAAGTAGGCGGGAATTAATCCGTCCTCCCTGACAATTTCGTTTTCGAATCTAAATTTTCGAATAGTTGCGTAAAGCACTACCTCGGTATCGCTGAGTCTATCTTGGTATTTTTTAAAGACAGACTGTTTTGAATCTATTAATTTTTGAACAGAGAACAAAAGCTCATTGCACGTGATGACTTGTTGATCTACAAAATCTAATTTTTCTTGTTTTAGCGCCTCAAGCTCAAAGCGTATATCTTCATACTCCGATTCAAACTCATCTTTTGCGGACTCAGTACGCCTAAATATGCGGCCGTACCCAGGGTATATGTCGTCAATGTACACGCCGTCCACCAATGCAGCTATTCCAAAACCGAGAGTAAGGATGATTAAAAACCAAGACGTTATGTCTTTGAAACTAAACAAGCCAACTTGCATCATCTCCCACGCAACTTTGGTTGGGCTGTCCACACCCAGCACCATTGCCTCACGGATATGTGCAATAGATAGTGCCATACCACTCAAAAATAAAATCGCCAGACACAGACTAAAAAAACCAATCAACTTGCCATAAGTTTTCTTGTGGTTGATCCAACGCAGGCCTACTTTTCCCAGAAAAAAACAACACGCAATATTGATCAAAGCCAGTGAAGCGGCAAACACAAAACCGCCTATGAGACCCGTGCTCACTCCTTCAGAGAAAAAACTCGAATTCAAAGCACCCTCAATAACAATTAGAACGAGTAGAAGGGTATATTGAAAAAATATTTGTGCTTTCTCAGGGTAATTGGCTTGTCGTTTTAGATCGTTTTCTTCCCTAAAAAGCTCTAGCTCTTTGATATTAGAGATTGCATTTGATGCTAATTTTTCAAGCCAGGCTCCCTGACTGTCCATAATTTGCCTAGCTTTACGCTCAAACTCAGCACTCAAACTTTGAGTGAGGAAGCTTTGGTACTCGTATTCTTTTTCTGTTAATGCTTGGTCTAATTCAGCAATTTCATTTTGAGCGCTGACTAAAATTTGGTCGCGCTCCACATTTAAATGCTTCACCAACTGGGACTCAACGCTGGTGAGCTCCTTGGCATGAAAGGCAGGCAAGCCCATTGCACCTAAGCGTTTTGCCTCATCATTGATTTTGAACTTGCGGGACAGCTCTTCAATTTCAAAGGACATTAAATTTGGAGCGTTCTGCGGGGTACTAAAAAGTCCTCGCACCCAAGCAATGATGCCAGATCCGCCGCTTTTCTTATTTCGTTGTTTCTTGCCTGGTAAAGCCATGATAATGAGTAAAGTTTCGTAATGACTGAGCAAAAACGATCTAAATTGCGAACTTAGTATCTCACTTTAACATCATTTGACATAGGCGCTTAAAGAGTAAATCCTCTGGAGAGATAATTTTTGTAGTATAAAAGTTATCTTTAACATCTTTTAATGACTCAACCGTATGAAAAAGTAGTCTCCATACGGGTATAAAAGAAAATGCCCATGGGTTCAGATGCACATATTCCAATGGGTCAATGGGTCAATTCGTCAATTACCCAATTTCTTAATTACCGCAACAATATCTGTCTCACTGGACTTTCCCATTGAAACAATCGAAGACCTCAGCGCTTAAATTTCGCGTTGGGAATTTAGAATCTGGGGCCTTCTTTAGCGACGCCGACCGCAGCATCCACCGTAAAAACCGAAACCAATAGCTACTGGGGGATAAACGTAACCGTATCCATAACCGTAGCCATATGGATAAGCACTTGGGTAGCTGTAAGTTGTGACCGTATAAGCAGGAGCAGGTGTGACGATGGTACTTGCAAGGGTCGGAGCTCCTGAGGCGTAATTAACGACCGGGGCTGATCCAGGAGGAGGTGCGGTGCCGCTCGGTTGTAGCTGACCTTGAGCAACCGGGTTAAGCTGGATATTTACAAACTTACCCGGATCTGATTGCATCTCAATGTTGTATTGCTTACCGGCATACTCATAGACTACTTGGTAAACGGTAGCATTTT
>Ga0164297_10003697_pt1 | contig 14091 bp, 20 predicted proteins | sample GEODES058metaG_FD_113539 | JGI IMG/M metagenome (GOLD analysis project Ga0164297, IMG submission 113539) | Dystrophic lake water microbial communities from Trout Bog Lake, Wisconsin, USA - GEODES058 metaG | ecosystem: Environmental > Aquatic > Freshwater > Lake | place: USA: Trout Bog Lake... | reverse complement strand
CCATTTGCAACAGAAACCAATACGCTTGAGTGTAGTCATACAGCTATTATATGACAATTAGACTAATTTGTCAATCAGCGGCTAGACTCAATACAGCTTGCATAGTATCGGTGCTGAGATTTTCTAAATCGGTCAGATCTTTCATGATTGGATCTGTATGATCAACTAGAACCCATTGCACATGACTGTTGTCTGCTATGGCCTGTCGCACAAGATAACGATAAGCATTGGCTCGATGTTCTGCCAATTTGTCAGTTTGTTTGACTGGTTCTGTCCAGTCAAATCCCAATAATAACACTATGTCGTTAGTAGCTGCGGCCAAGTGCATGGCCACTATTTCTTCACGATGATCAACTTCTTGTGTAAATGCACCTTCATACAATCGAACGCCCACAGGTCGTTGCAAAATTTGATAATTGCTATTGGGAATATAAAAATTGCAACCATCCTGGAAATTTCTTTTGATCAATTCCCCGGCCTTGGCAAGATCATTGCAGATAACATTATCGGTTTCGCAACCGCGCCAGGTTCGCCACGATCCCCAAAAACTGCCAAGACGTTTAAGTCGTTCAATGTCTACTTCGGGTCCAAAAATAGTCGAGTCGCTCAAAACCCAGGCAATGTTCATTCCGCACTCCGAAGAGCTTTCCATTTAAATGCACCCAGGCATACCCAGGCAAATACTGCATCGTCGCCGGGGCTGGCATTAAACACTATATCGCCTCTGGTGCCCGACCAACCTGGCACTTTAACATCATGGCCAATACGATGTACTCCTACCTGTAATTTTTTAATACAAGTAAGCCCGTCGGCATCAATTTCAATCTGTGGTATGCGATTAACACCGATGGCCAATCCTTGATCTCTGTTGGTTCCAACATAGGCCTGTTTGGCTTTGTTTTTACCGATTACCACACTGACTTCTTCGTCCCAAACGCTCAGGGCCATTTCGGGCTCGGTTGTGTTGACTCCTACACGCTGATTGACCACACTGAAAGTTTCATTGATATGTGCTTCACCTGCCACTGTGAGTTTTTTAAGAACACCCACTGACTCAATTGCTGTGTCAGTAATAGAGGAAGATAAGCGATTGCCATCTATCAGTTTTTGATCTCCCACGGTGATCTGATCAAATGTGATGCCATTTTTTTGTATCTGTTCTGATACCTGTAATACCAGGCCGTCGGTCCAGTCCTTGGTCATGAGGTCCAAAGTTTTTTGTCCAATTCCTTCAATTAGATTTTGCCAACTGGGGTTATCGGTGTTGATGGTGCCTTTGACTATGAGATCCTGCACCGTGGCAGTTTTTGCAATGTTTAAGTTATTGACCATGGTCACAGCATCGTCGGTCACAGTCAACTGACAAGTTGTGGCCTGATCAACTATGCCTGTACTGGCAAACTTCTGTAAAATTGTTTGTTGGAACTGTAGCATGCTTTCATCCACACACTGCTTGATAGCGGGATTTAGATCAATGGCACTCAATCTGGTTATGGTTTCTTGAACCACGGTTTGATTGATCATGTGCTCGATGCGAGACAACCATGCAGGATCTGAGCTGAGATTCTCCACAGCCGTCAATATATTTTCTTGTACCGCTTGATCGATCAAATTTTGTATTACTGCTGGATCAATCGTTATAGGACTAACCATGTTTTCTCCTGAGATCCAAGGTCACACAATGAAATCCGCCACCCAAGGTCCTGCTGTGACTTAGAGTAAGCGGAATCGAGTCGATGCCTTGCTTCTTTAATATAGTAATTAGCTCAGTTTGAGCGGCATCTATAATAACTGTTTCGGGGTCCACGGCCAACATGTTCATGGCTATCCATTTTGACGCATAAGGATATTGATAAAAATCCTGTGCCACAATTTGATCTTCGGTCACATAGATTTTGTTCCAAAAGTCAAAGGCTCTGGGACAGTTGTCTTCGTTGACACGACTGGCATTCAGCAGTACCAAGCCTTCTTGCAAGGGTGTAATGGTTGAATCAATATGCACACCTGCATAAAAATTGCACAATTCAATGCGAATATTGGGGAATTGATCACACAACCATTCGTAGGCCGCACGATTGCCGCTTGCTGATTCTAAAAATAACCAGGTGTCACCTAATCTACAGATGTTGGCTGCGTCCAAGGTCATGCCCTGATCTCTGGGCATGGTCAAAACAGTACGAGCCTCACCCAATATTCTCTGGTAGTTTTCTATTTCTTGATTGCGGCATGGATACATCATGTTGCAGTCAACCACAGTGTCACCGGCTACAAGCAAGCGATCTCTAGGGCAATAGTTGTACATGCCTTCCTGGGCTACAAAATCCATGGGCCGGGGTCTGTATACCGTGACGCCCAGTCGTACTAGTGTTTCTGATAGTATATCCAATTCCCTATTGGCCTGGTCCACAATTGACTGTGGAACCGGCCCGGCTGGAGCTCTTGTAGAGGTCCAACGACTGTTGCGAGCTTCCTCACGAAATACCGAGTCAGTCATGGGCCAGTTGGCATTGGTAGCCGATCCTACCACTATGGCTTCCAATGGGTCCCACTCGTTACGACTATTGATCATCAACATGCCCTGTAATCTGTAGTGTGTATCTTGGTTCAGGTCCTAGGTTGGCTGCCATATGCGGTGTATCATATACCCACTCTACTACCCTGCCGGCAGGCCATCCAGTCATGACCGATCCCTGTGATTCAAAGTAGTGCCCTGACTTCCAATCCTCTAGGAAAACAATAGCACGACGGATTGTGTGTTCTTGACCTTTGAGTCCAAATAGATCAATGTACTTGACATATAGGTCGCCATGCGTTGGTAATACGGTTCCAGTTGGCATGCGATAGTAGCTGGTGCCTATATCTTTCCATCCCTGCGATTTAAAACATTTGATAAATTGGTCATTCCACGAAGGTTGAGGACTACGCATGTCGCACATGTCTCCTGTGAATTTGTTAACGTATCCTTGAGCTACCCAACGGGCCATGATTTCCGCATCATTGAATTCTTCATTGAGGTATTCGAGCCGTTTGTATTCATCGTCCCAAAAAACTTTTAAATCATAGGTAAGTATTGTCATATTTTGTTGGGTAAGGAATATTCTAGTAAATATGTTCCTATGAGTATTCCATTAGATTGTTTATACACTTTTATTGATAATATTGCCAAAGAAATTGATAAGAACACTTTAATTTATCGTTTTTATCCTCACGGAGCAAAAAATATAGATAACCTCGAAGAGCTAGCTGAGGATCTTGATTGGCAAGATCGAGTTTTGGTTTATCCTATATACTGTTATGATCAAGAACCATTGAATTACGAACTGTATAAAAATATTATTTACGCTGATAAAGATTATTTTGAAATCTGTAAATCATTGGGACTGTACAAAGATTTTAATTTTACTAGATTTGCGAATATCTACAACAAAAAGTGTTTATTACACAGCGAAAAAAGATCTAAAAACCTAGTCAGATATGAATCAGAACAATCTTGTGTTGGTGTCTACTATTGGAGTCATGCGTTGATTGCACTAGACTGGTTTAGATATGCCCAACATGTGCAACCATGCAAAAATGTAGATAAAAGATTTTTGGTTTACAATCGTGCCTGGAGTGGCACCAGAGAGTATCGTTTAAAGTTTGCTGATCTACTGTTGCAACTAGATCTTAAAGACTCTTGCCGCACCAGTGTCAGTGCTGTGGAACCAGAATTGTGCATACATTACAATCAAGCAAACTTTGCCAATCCTGCATGGAAACCCAAATCAGTCTTGGAAAATTTCTTTCCAAAAAGCACAGCTGCCAGCAGTTACAGCGCCGATTTTGATCTTTTGGATTATCAGGCAACAGATATTGAAATAGTATTGGAAACACTGTTTGATGACGATCGATTGCATCTAACTGAAAAAAGTCTCCGCCCTATTGCGCTAGGACAACCCTTTATCTTGGCGGCCACACACGGCAGTTTAGAATATCTACGCAGTTATGGATTCAAGACCTTTGATCACATATGGGACGAAAGTTATGATCAGTGTGCGGACCCTGAAAAACGCCTGTACAAAATTGCAGATCTTGCCAAACAGATCGCCGGCTGGACCCCAGATGAGTATGCTAGGAAAATGTCTCAGGCACAGGTCATTGCCGACTATAATAAAAAACATTTTTTCAGTGCAGAATTCTTCGATCTTGTGGTGAACGAATTGAAAACCAATTTACACACAGGAATAAATCAAGTGATTTCCAGTGGCACTGACCATTTTATAAATTGGTGGAATAACTTGCTGACCTACGATGAGATCACGTCTTATTTAAAAACCAAACCCAATTACCGGGGATTTACTTTTGACAAGGTTCAGCATGCGTTGACCGTTGCCAACAGTTTGACAAAAAAAACGATTATTTAAAATTTATTGATAGTTGCATTCCAGGATTCATCTAGTGTTTTTACTCGTAAAGAGTCGATTCGTGATTTCAATTCTACATAAAATGTGTCAACTTCGCCACCCCATTTGCCCATGAGTTGTGCAATAATTTTATCACAAGTGTTCCATTGTTTCTCACGGTATGCATCCATCAGCTGTGAGTGCAAATGTTTAAAAGTTTCTACAGCGGGCATTTCTTCTAAAGGAATATTTTCTACCACGCAATAGGCAGTGAGTATCGGACCTTGTTTGCCGACCTGTATGGTATCCAGTTCTAGTACCGTGTACTTTTCTTCTAGGGCTTGATTTTTACCAAAAATAATATGCATGTCCGATCCTCTTGTAAATAGTTATCATGACATTCGCTGTTGATTTAATTTCTGATCTCCATATTGAAACCTGGGACTCGTTTGACTGGACTGGACAAGCTACCAGTCCTTATTGTATTGTGGCCGGCGATGTATGCGAAGATCGCAACATATTAATCGAAGTACTTACACATTTAGGCAAGTGCTACCCAGGCGGAGTTTTTTACATAGACGGCAACGAGGAACACAGTCAATACCTGTCAGATTTAGGCAACAGTTATCAAGACCTAGCCGGTGCTCTTAAATCTATTAAAAATGTAGTTTACCTGCAGGATAATGTAGTCATAATAGACGGTGTGGCTATTCTTGCAACCAATGGATGGTGGAGCTATGATTTTGATCCCAGTATTGACTTAGATCAAACCGTTGAATGGTATAGAAACAAAACCAATCTTGACTATGACAATGCCTTGGCCATCAATGGGGTGGCCTATCATGATGCTGCCTACATGATCAACAGTGTTCGCACATTGCAAACACATCAGGAAGTCAAGTCAATCATTATGGTAAGTCACACCTTGCCAGCACCTTGGATTATCGACCACGATATTGGTCTAGTTGATACTTGGCGTTTTAATTGCATGGGCAATCAACACTTGCAACGGGCCCTGGAAGAAGATACTGAATTTAAAGTGGCTGCTTGGTGTTTTGGTCACTATCACAAATCAGTTGATCAAGATTTTGGTGGAGTACGCTATGTCAACAATTGCCGCGGTAGAGGAAACACCGAATATTGTCAAACCGCCTATTATCCCAAAAGAATTGAAATAAAAATTTAAACCGACTCGGGTTCTAATTTGACCTGCAGAGGAAAGTTGTTGGTACGGGCATGCACAGTGACCTCAATACCTTTTTGTTCAGCCACTTCGTATGGTAATACTGCTACAACAGCACTTCCGGCTTCGTGTATGTCTTGAGTAATTTTTAACGCGGTATCGACGGTATAATCAAAGAAATTCAACAAGGTTTCGATAACAAATTCCATGGTCGTTTGATTATCATTTAAATAGATCACTCTATACATGGGAGGTTCTTTAATACCTTCATTAATTTTAATTTCAGTAATTGTTCCGGCTTGTGCCATTCTAAATCCTTTATTGTGTGGAGGGCACCACGCCCTCCACTGTATTTACTATTGTATTACTTTTTGTAGGTAATAGCAATAGTCTTCGGCTTCATTGCTTCGGGGATTTGACGCTCCAGGCAGACGGTAAGAATACCATCCTTGCATACAGCATCAGTCACTTCCACATAGTCAGCCAAGGTGAACGTGCGAATAAATCTACGGGCACTGATACCTTGATATTCGTATGTGACCCCATCGGACAATTCAGTTTCACCTTTTTCACCGGTAATGACCAAGTTGCCTTCATTCACAGTGACTGTCACTTCACCCTGAGTGAATCCTGCTACAGCCACTTCGATCTTGTAAGTGTTATCGCCGGTTTTCAGGATGTTGTAGGGTGGATAGTTGGTGGATGAAGCAGTGTCTGCCTGATGCATCAAACGATCAAACAAGCGATCGATACCAACAGAATTGCGATAGAATGGATTGAGATCCAGAGTTGTAAGTCTTGTGTTAGTCATAATTTTCTCCTTTGTTAAGCAAGTTTTGACTTTGGGTGTAGACCCGACCATCGGCATCTACATGTTTATTTATAACACATTTATGACTTTTTGTCAATTATTTTGAACGGAATAGGCGGCTGGGGTTGCCAGGTCATGGCAAAAAAACTGTAGTTGCGTTCGTCATCGAAGGCCAATCTATGCGTGTATTTTACGGTTTTTTGTGTGTAGGGTATATGATGCTGACTGGACCAGTCAATGATGTTCAGCTTGACCGTAGTCACATAATAGGTATAGCTTTCGTCCTGCGGCAATGCAAATTCAATATACATTATGCTGTCAATTCGGCTACCAATCGATCGTGTGTTGTTGTATAGTCCTGGATCAACTGATCTAACCTTGCATAATTATCCTGCAGTCTAGGCCAAAGATTTCGTCTGAGCTGTTGGCAATCGTCCAAGCTGTATCGATCATCTAATTGTTTGATCTGATCCATTATCAGGTCCAGGCGTGTTGTTGGATCTGTTTCTGTATCATAACTGTGATCAATAACATCATCAAACAGGTCAAATCCCAACTGTCGCACCTGATCAACTGTGCCCGGAACTGCGAACCACATGGGTATCTGATAAAGATCAAACGTTTTAAATGTTTTTTCAGTCAAGAAAATGGACCTCCAACTTTCAGGGTCGGTCTGGCTGCTGGTTTCCAATATTGTATTGAACAAACAGGTACGGAATACGTCGCTCGCCAAGTTGTGTGTGTACTGACGAGCATCACCGTCGATCAAGATTGGCAAGGTATGATCGGGCAAGTATGCTTGAAATTCTTGACTCCACTCAGGAAAACCACTTCCGAAGCTGGCTCGCACACTTGACACTGTGGACAACAGCCGATTGACAAATTTGGCTCGCCCCGGAGTTGGTCGTCGTGCCAGACACAAAAATTTACGTTCCAACTGTACCGACGATTGATCTCCGGAGTTGACAAATCTTCCGTCTTGATTAGCAAAATGTGTTGTGAATGATCTGGCACGGTAAGGCAACCGATCCAAATCAACCACAGCATTGAACAATACACGAATGTGATCACGGTCAGTCAAGGTTGACAGGTAGTCGATCAAAGGAGCAATCAGTTCAGCGTCATGTCCTTCGGCTAAAAAATCCAAGAGCAGTATGGAATCTTTCAAGCTGTCAATAGACATGCCACTGTTGATCAGATCTGTCGCTAATGTATTTTCACAGTTGATTATGTCGCCGCGCGAATAACGACCACAAGTGTAACGAATTACTCCAGGAGCAATGAATCTAATGTAACTCAATCTTTATTAAATTTGCCAAACACACAGCCGGAGTTGTTTCTGAATCCAGATCGATCCAGTTCTTTGAATCCTGACATCAGTAAAAATGGTATAGCAGCCGAACATTTGCCACTGTATATGCCTTCTCGAGGAATGTACCAGGTGTCATCACAGACCACCACAGCGTTGTCGGTCATGAGCGGTACCAGTTGGATGGCCTGCGCCAGATGTGCTATCTGACTGTTTATGTTGGTCATTTCAAGACCAAACTTGTTGCGATAGTTGTCCTTGTGATCCTGATAAACACCAGGGCTTTCGCCTGCATCATTCAACTGATAATCCCAGTCAAAGTTGTCTAGATAGGCAAACGAAATTTTATTATCTTGTGCATTTTCAGCGAACTCTTTTAAGAATTCCTCACCAGTACTGTGAACCACAGTGATATGATCGGGTATCTGATTATCTACCCTTAACGTGTTTTGTATACGAGTGATCTGATCTATGTCAGCGTCTACAGCATAAAACCGTGTGGCATGATCCTTGGCCAGATTAGAAAAAAACTGTGTGCTGCCTTCACCACGGTCAACTCCGATTTCGACCCAGGCGCCGCGATCGATTCTATCTATGTAGTCTTGGAATTTTGTATAGTAGTTGCCCATGGTTTTTCCTCAGTAAAGTTTTTTGGGTAATTGTTGATCTCTCAACTGTTTTCGCCAGCGAGCTTTGGCTGCGCCTTTTTTACGCTTGCGACGAGTGGTAGGCTTTTCATAGGTTTCTCTGGCTCTAAGGTCATCTAACAGGCCGGATTCCAGTACCTTTTTTTTGAATTTTCTTAGTGCTTTTTCTATATTGCCGTCTTGGACAATTACTACTTTTCCAAAATGCTTCACAAGTTTTCCTGTAACAGTAGCGTCATAGGATTATTTACCTGGGTTTTATTGATTGTGACCTTTAAAATATTTTGTCGATTGTAACGCGGTAAATCAAACATGTGTGGCATCAAAATGCGTTCTAATTCACTGTGTAAACCTCTAGCGCCAGTTTTGGTGTGTAAAGTTCGTTCAGCTATAAGATCTAAGCTTTCTGTATCAAATTCTAATACTACTCCATCTTGATCAAACAACCACTGGTATTGCTCTATAAAATTATTTTTTACTTTGGTCAAGATATTGATCAGTTGTTCTTTGTCCAATCCATGCAAGGTAGCGTAATTTCCAAAACGACCTACAAATTCAGGAATCATGCCATAGAGAACCAAATCGTCGGGTATAACATCTCCCAACTCGTTTTCGTCTGATTTTTGTATGGGCGAATTAAACCCAATGGCCGTGCCTTGTTTTCTTTTTTGCACAATTTTGTCTAGTCCCACAAAAGCACCACTGGCCACAAATAGGATATTGGTGGTATCAATTTCTATGGTGTCTTGTTGACTTGATTTTTTTGACCCGGATGTGGAAATACGGCAACGAGTACCTTCAATCAATTTGAGCAAGGCCTGTTGGACTCCTTCGCCTGATACATCTTTGGTTACCGTGGCGCTTTCGCTTTTTCTGGATATTTTGTCAATTTCATCCAGAAACACAATACCGCGTTGGCACTGTTCTATGTTACCATCCGCAGCTGTATATAATCTAGAGATCAAACTTTCCACATCATCACCTACGTAGCCAGCTTCGGTAAGGGTAGTAGCATCGGCAATTACAAATGGCACATTTAGGTACCGTGCCACGGTACTGGCCATCAAGGTCTTGCCGGTTCCGGTAGGACCAATCATAAGCACATTGCTTTTTTGCAAGGCAGTATCGCCGCGACCGATGCGTTTAAAATGATTGGTTACAGCTACACTAAGCACACGCTTGGCTTGATCCTGTCCTACTACATGTTGATCAAGATATTTTTTTATTTCAAATGGGTCAGGAACAGCTATAGATGAAACTGTTTTGACTTCAGATTTTTTATTGTTTTTGAGTAGACTGTTGCACAAATCAACACATTCACTGCATATGGCCACATCATGACTCACAATCAGTTTACCAACCTGATCTTTGTGCTTTAAACAAAAGCTACAGTGTGATAGACTTGTGGTCATACGCGGCGTAATCGTTTTTCAATACTGTCGCGTTCTGCATCACTCAACAGCTCAGGATCGTATTCGCCTGAGTCAATTTTGTCGATCAAATGATCAATGTAGGCTTGATCGTATGCATGACTATCAGTCAGCGCCTTGTCAATTTCTATCCATGATATGCCGTTAAATTTATACAACACACTGGGCAAACGATCTACTCTCAAAAACATGTCGCCCTTGTTTGGATCAGGCGGAAACTGTGTGCCAAAGCCTCGAACTTCGCCGGTGATGCCGGCTGGAACATTGTCAGGTTCAATTTCTATAAACTTTGATGCCTGCGACGATTTAGCAAATCGTTCGATTAACTGTTTCTTTTCGCCGTCGCTGATTGGCATGTTATTGATGTGTTCGGCGGTATGCCATGGCAAACTATCAATTTCTCCCGATTGGTGCTGTGCATGGAAAATTCTTTCGTCCTGACCAGCTTGACCAGACATGAATAAATTTTTGGCCAGACGATGTAAATGATCATTTGGATCAATGAAAGGTATCTCAATGTGTGCAAGAGGATCAACAGGTGGGTCTTTTATTTCTAAAACTGCTTGCTGATTATTTTCATCAATTACTTCAATCGATGTTGGATGAGGATTTTCTGTAAACATCCAACCGGGCGGATGCGGATCCTTGCTGACTGACGTTTGCTCTTTCCACTCTTCAAAATCCAAGTCAACTTCAGGTGGAATTTCTATTTCAGATTCTGGTGTTTGTATACGGCTATCATTGATGTAAGGATCTGTATAGTATTCTTGTTCAAACAAGCCCATGGCACGATAGTAATCTTCGGGCGAGATATGAGTCTGCTGATCCACCACTGGTTCTAACTGCTCGACCTTGGTTGCAAAACCTTCCATATCCGGGTGGTCTGGTTCTTGGTCCCAAAAGCGGGCACGACGACGAGCACGATCAAACCATGACTCCACTGTTTCTTCTTCTTGTTTTTCCTGTTCCTCTCCTTGCGCCCAGCGTATGCTCTGCTGTGCGGCTAGAATTAGCACAAGTGCCAAGGGATCAAACACTGCCACAATAATCATGATCACCCAGGTTACAGCTTTTTCTAAAATATTGGCATCGGGATTTTCGCTGTAGATCAACTTGGCAATATACTTGATGGGTCCTACTTCAGCTTCAACTTTACGGTTCTCGGCACGGATAGGTGCGGCCTCGTCGTTGATCTTGCTGATGACTGTTTGATTGGTTTCGATCTCTTTGGCCAAGGCCGCACGATCACGCTTTTGACTGTTACGGATAGCATTGGCCTTGTCAGCACCTTTTTCGTCTGAGCTACGACTCATTACTTGATCAAATGCGGCATCCATTTGTGACAGTTGTTTACGAGCCGCATCAATGTTACCGCGAGCTGTGGCAATTTTTTCATCGTAGATGGCCAACCGGGCACCCACATCGCCCGACACCAGAGTTTGATCATTGTGTGCCTTTGAAAGATAACCAAAGATACCCATGCTGGTGATCAACATCAGCATGGCCACAGCAGGTAACAAATACATCTTGTAAGTAACACCTGCACGATCCCAATTGTTCTTGAGCCAAACTGCCGCAGTGACCTTGCCCAGTTCCAGGCTACCGCCCATGATCAAAATAGGAACAACTGCACCTGAAAAGATTGCGGCTAGACCGGTGATGCTGTAGTAAGCACCGACTGTCTCAATCAACAGAGCAACAGCTAGAATAAAGTAAGCAAATAGCATAATTTAATATTTATCGGTGTTTCCAGTTGTTGACGGTAAGGTTATAGTCGCGCTCGGCATGTATGAGTCGTGCTTCTAGTGTGTCAATACGTTGTTGTAGGTTAATGGTACGGATAGTTAGAACTATCAAAGCCACAATAACCACGGTAACAGTAAGACCCCAACCGGCTACAATGCCATAGGTCCAAAACCAAAGGTTATCAATGGTTTCGGTCAGTATTTTAATAGTATTCATTCAGATCGACCTCCGGTACACGAGCCACCTTCAAACCAAAGACTCTCGGCTTGTTTTCGATATTCATCTAGTTCATATTCGGCCCGTTTGGCCTGATAAGCTTCTTCTGTAAGCGAGTGCCATCCAATACAATCGCCTGTTGGGCTACGACCACAACCACACAAGGCAAACACTTTGCCGTCCGCTGTTTTTCTAACTTGCATTTTTTAATTTCCAAATAGTTTGTTTTGCCTCTTGTAAATCTACCAAAAGACTGGCGTTTAAATTTTGAGCCACAGTGAGTTTTTCTGTGAGTTGTAATTCGTTGTCCGTAAGCGGTAGTGGCGCGTTCTTCGCACTGACTCGACCAGCTATAAAACCGCAAATCATTGCGGCCATGAATAATATAATGCTCATTTAGTTTTCTCCTTCAGTCCTCGCCACTGCTTGACATACACGACACTGTGCTTCCAACCCCGACGAGTCCACTTGATCATGACAGGCCAAGGCCAGGTGCGTAATCGTACTTCATACCAGCCACAATGAATAGGATCAATTGATCGAGGAAACCAATCAGTCTTTTTCACCGGCCATTAGTTCTTCAAATTCTGCTTTAAGGTCTTCAAGATCGTCCAGCAAGTCCTCTATATCACCGGTATAGCAATATTTGTCACGGTTGGCTCGACCTTCCTTGGTATCTGGATCGTAATCAATCCAACTGAACTCTACACCATCACACGCAGGGCAATGATCATTGTAGTCATCGTCGGTTCTACGCTCGTCACTTGATCCGGTCCAGCCACACTCTTTATTGTCGCAGATGATGCTGGGAGGTTCGGGTGGACGATTAGCCCAGTCACTGGTGTTCCAGTTGTAACCAGACCAACGATCTACCGAAGCAATGGGTTTGAATTTGCCATACTCCCAGTCGCCAAACTCGGTGCCATTCCAGTATAAGGTGCCATAGGTTGTGCCAAAATTGCTGTAAATGGCTCGATACCAACCTGGGTACACAGGCTTGTGTTTTTTAAATTTAAAGTCAGGCGATTTTTCCCACCCATCTGGACTGGGTCCGCACTCAGGATGACCCCAATCTTTTTCTTCTGGAGCATACCGATCCCAAGAACCATCCGCCTTGACCAGATACATATCAAAGTCACTGCTCTTACCATCGGTGCTACCACCCCAGTTGTCGATGTCTTCACCTGCGTACTGTACACCGTAGATCAACTCTTCACCGTCTACTTCCTCGTATAGGAAGGTCAGTTTTTTGATATCAAATGGTTGTGTCAGTTCAATCTCGCCTTCAAAGAATGTACCTTTTTCGTTTGAGCTACCTACAAATATCACTTCGCCAGGATCGGCTTCGCCAATAAACGATTCGTCGGTGCAGTTGAATTCAGGACTTTCGTCATCCACATTGTCGCCACTAAAACTGTCGAGACTTTCTTCAACAATGGTTTCGCCTGTTTCATCATCAATCTGTAGCGTACCGGCATCACGGCCAACACCGTGAGTATGAGCCATACCGTCACACTCGTACCAGCTTCCTGGTGGAAATGGCAGTTTATCTTGATCCAGTTCCATTTCCTCGGCCGCTTCTGAATTCCAAGCAATGTCTTGCAAGTCCACTTGATGTTCCATGCAGTAGTCCCAGACTTCGCGTGACACACGACCCATGACCTTTTCACCACCGTAACCCCACATGGAGATTGAATATTTGCGTGGTGTAAACTTTAATGTATCAATTAACTGTTGTTTTTCTTCTTGTGTTGCCATATCACTCTTTATCTAAAAGTTCTGCCAGTTTACAAACAACAATGGCCAAAACAAATCCAACTGCAATACACGCTACAGCTTCAATTACCCAATGTTCCATCATCCATTCTGTCATAGCTTTTCTCCAGGTTCAAATCCACGGAATCGTAAAAATCTTGGAAACCTTAGACTGTAGGTTCCATCCTGATTCTGCGTTACTGCATCTGCCTCGACTTCAACCACGTCACCAAGTAGTTGATCTCGGGCACTCCAATATTCATCACGATCAGCATCGGAAAGACCACTGCCCACATTAACATATATACGACGACCATTGTCATCTCCTTCACAAATTATAGCACCCAAGCGGCCCTCGTTGCGACCGGTGCCTTCCTCAAAACCCACGATTGTGAGATCTACAGTGATAGTGGGTTTCCATTTCATCCAGAACGTGCTACGTCGGCACTCGTATGGAGCACCCAAGTCCTTGATCATAATGCCTTCGAATCCGGCTTCCACGGCATCCTCAGCATAACGGCGCATAATGTCATGACCTTCAGCAGTGTCCAGATCCACTTCAATGCCATCCATGAGACGCACACAGTCAGTCTGTTCAAAGATGTGACGCAT
>Ga0164297_10003695_pt1 | contig 14095 bp, 15 predicted proteins | sample GEODES058metaG_FD_113539 | JGI IMG/M metagenome (GOLD analysis project Ga0164297, IMG submission 113539) | Dystrophic lake water microbial communities from Trout Bog Lake, Wisconsin, USA - GEODES058 metaG | ecosystem: Environmental > Aquatic > Freshwater > Lake | place: USA: Trout Bog Lake... | reverse complement strand
TGATTAAAACCCACTCAAGCCCTTGCCAATAAGACTCTTGAACATCCACCATCACCGGTCAAATTAATCGCCACCACCACGTTAGTTGCTTTTTAAGTGGCGGCGAACACATTATTCCACCGTGACGGACTAAAGTCGTTTTTACCTTTCCCTAAGCCCTTATCCCCTATGGTTTTTTTTTGCCATAAGGGCGGGAGACTTGCTCCACCATTAGGGCTGTCACGCCTTCTTTGAGGCTGTAACCGAGGGTCTTTTGGGCTTGGTCGGTATAGACCAAAGAGTCGCCAACCAATGGCACCTTGAAGTTAATTTCTAGCCAGTGGGTCTGATTGTCCACTAAGTGGACATCGACTGTGGTTAGCAATCGTTGCAAGATTTCTTTGCGTTGCTAAGGTTTGAAATTTCGGTAGGACTCCATCTGCTGCCGGAACGTCTTAACCCAGTTGCTCCATTGCTTCAAGTCCTGTGACCCAACGATCACGCCTTCAAGCCTTTCGATTTCCGCCTCGGCTTCAAGCTTTTCGCCCGTGATGCGATCCTTGATCTTTGGATATTGCGCAAGGGTGATCTTTCCCATCAGTCTGTCTGACTCCACCTCAACTAAGCTGCCCTCCAACTTTGCAATGTGCTTTTTCAAAAACTTAAGCTTCGCAGCGCTGTCCTTGATCGATTTCTCGTCGGCTTGCCTGCTTGTATGCCTGGCGGTCAGTACTTCTTTTCGGACTTCCTCTCGCATCAAAGTGCTTTTGCTTACCGCATCAACTACGGATTTCCAGACAAGTTCATCGGTCGCCTCGATAGCAAGCGATCGAGTCATTGCACAAACACGCCCCCGCTTCCATTTATCTTCCGATTCGGGTGGATGCTTCACCCAAACACGCTCCTTTTTAGGACAGTAGTAGTGATTTTTTGACTGCTTGGAACTGAAAATTCCTGAGAGAAAGGTGCCACAGTGGGCACATCGCAAGATGTGCTTGAGCATATAAAAATGCTTGGTTGGATTGACGCTTTGTCGCCGCTCCATATGCTGTTCACGAGTACCCTTCACACGATTCCATAGGTCAGTGGAAAGAATTCGGGGACAGTCAACCGTGACGGTTTCTTCAGACTTTTTATCCTTGAAATAGTAGAAACCGACGTAGTGGGTGTTTCGCATCAAGGCTTGCAGGGATCCCATCGTCCAGGTGCCTTTTTTTTCGCCTAGGCTCAACACCATTTCGATCCAGTTCCATTTTGATGTCGATGGTTGGAACCTTGCTGGCATACCGTTCAAAGATCACCCTCACCCATTTAGCTTCTTCATCGTTGATCGCCAAGCGACGATCCTTGATTTCGTAACCGAATGGCGGCGGACCGCCCTGCCAACAACCTTGCTTTACACGAGCAAGTTTTCCCATCCGTGTTCTTTCAGCCCGCTGAGCATTGTCGAACTGACCCACGGCATCAAGGATTTGCTTCATAAAGTGATCGTTGTGATCACTGAGGTTGTATTTGCCCTCTTTGTTGTAAAGGGTTACACCCTGTTTGGCGCACTCAATCCGAAAGATCGACGAGACAGTGTCATTGCGGGAGAGGCGGGACTGGTCATAAACGAACAGGTGTTTGACCGAGCCACGCTTTATCTCGTTGAAAAGCTGCGACAGCATTGGACGCTTATCAATTTCTTCGTGATTGGAAGACTTGCCACCCTCATTCCACAACTTGTGGTCAAAACCTAGCTCTTTGGCACGTTTGACGCCTAGTTCCTTTTGAAATTCAAGCGACATCCCCTCATCGGCTTGAATGAGAGTCGATACCCGTGTGTAAATGTGGAGGATTTCAGACAAGGTCAACTACCTTCCGGCGTGCGTCACTGTCTCCATCAATGTATCGCTGGGTGGTCTGAAGGCTGCTATGACCTGCCAGCCATTGAACATCCCTCAGGGAGCCGCCAACGGTAGAAATCTTTTTTGCCGCATTGGTGATGAAGGTACGGCGACCACTATGGGACGAACACCCAATAAGACCGGCTCGTGTGTACCAACCCTTGAACATATTTACGATCACTTGTGCAGATGTCTCCTTACCCCTTTGGGTCTGGATGATTCTTTGGTTCCGTAGGTCTTGAACCTTGGTCTTGGTCAAGGCTGTTTCCAACTGAATTTGCAGTTCCTGCTTAAGTAGCTTATTGATAGGAATGATCCGTCCCGACGTTCCCTTGGACGCTAAGTCCTCAAGGGCAATCTGGTCTGCCAAATCGCCAGAGGCGTCCATCACCATTCCCCACGTCAGCCCAGCGATCTCTTTTGCCCTAAGTCCCGCCTTCACGGATAACAGAAAGATCAGGCGGTTTCGTTCTGGATCACGGGTTAAAGACAGGGACAGATACAGAGCATCAATCTGTTGCTTGCTAAGAACCTTTGCTTGCTTGCCTAGTGCCATCGCTCATCCCGTTATAAAAAGTTGCAAATTTATTTTAATAAAACGAGATGATTCCGTACACCGTTTTATGCAACCTAAAAAGCGTTTGAAATCAATAACTTAGTGCAACTGAGTATATTTTGGTGATTCCATAACCAGTCAAGGCGATAGCCCACGACCAACTCGATCAATGGATTCTTGTGCCCGACGAAGATACCTACTCACCGTCGCTGCCAGAACCTTCTTTTTCTGCTCTTTCGTGTATTGATCATCACTTGCCTTAAGTTTTTGACTCCTGACCACCCCAGGCATTTCATTTCCTATCTCCCAGAGCTTCATTCCGGGATTAGCCTGCCTGTGTTCATAAACGAGCATTGCCTGTTTTAAAGCTGGCACGTTTGGCTGCCCTTCGAACTTGTACCGAGCACGGCTCCTCTTTGCGTACTGAACGCCTTGCTTTCCAGTGTGACATTTCTTTAACAACTCATTAAATCGCTTCTGCAAATATCGCTTCGGCATATCCAACGGGAAAACCAATGTGAGGGCATTTTCCTGATCGGGTGCCACCTCACCTCTAGCCAACTCACGCACCACATCTTCTGCCGCTGGTTCAGCAAATAGTCGAATGGCACGGCTCCCTTCACTCCACCACGCTTTGAAATCATCGCCTCGTACATCGCCATAGTCTTGATAAAGGGCAGACATCGCCCCAATGCCACCCGCCTCACAACAGGCGATGTAGTCGGCGTTCTTGCGTAGGTATGCCCACCACCAGTAGTAGACCGACCCTTGCCAGTGACTCACAGTCTTAGGTGACTTAGCCGTACCAAAGGTCGGGTGACGGTATGCGAAATGACGTTGTGCAGGCGTTTTTTTCATCTCTTTATGTTAACACTTTAAATAACTCTATAACTCATTTGGTATTTGAAAAATGCATATTTTGAGACAATAGACTCATTGAAGAAATAGAAAAACTTCAATAACTTTTAAATCAATCTAAGGCAAACAAATGAATACCAATAAAACCCCATCTAAAGCACTCACAATGAAAATCGATCGCACTGCAAACACTATTGAAATTCAGTGGGACCGGAAATCATCGAATATTGATCAAGTTCTTAACAATATAAAATTATTCAACGTTGAACTAACGTTAAAAATTACCAAGCAAGTCCTAAATTTATCCACACTAGGTGGCAAAAAAATTAACACTGACATCATTTATATTTAAAAAGATAATTTTATTATGAAAAGAATATGCAAAACATCTATTTATGCGATGGGTCTAATTAATGAGGTTAAAGCGTTTGAAAAATCACTTCCAATATCAGATATATTATTTGACTTTAGAAAAATTATTTCGCCGCCAGAAGAATTCTACGAAATATATGACCACACCTCTAGCGATCAACGTCTCAAAATTTATGATTGGCGAACCAGTAATTGGGGAACCCCTTCAAATGGAACCGTATACAAAACTGCTAGGACGTATTTCGAACCTGAAAAAAATTTTGAATTTCAAATAGTAACTGCTTGTGATGCGCCAACTCTGGTGCTAAATAAAATAATTAAAAATCATCGAAATTTATTCTATTTAATGCATCAAATTGATTATTTGGACAATGAACTAATTGCATATAGAGCATTTGATGATACAGATTTCAATATTATATGTAGCTCTTATCGCTATATAAATGAAGATTTCGAAAAGTCAGGTTGCGATATGAGTCTAGAACATCTTTGCGGACTCCAAAATTATAAACTTAATCAACCAGAAAAAGATTTTATAATGAGCTTTGATATAGGAAAATTTATAATTAAATACGTCTGATTTACGATCTGCGCAGTTATTTTAATATAAATATATAACAAAATATTATCAATACCCGAATCGATGGTCTTGCACCCCTCGGGAATTGCTAATAAACAATTTAATTTTATTGTTAGTACCGTTCAGTTGGTATGATTTTCTATTACCTAAAGATAATGAATACCAGGAATCTTAATATGAACCATACTAATCCTGACCATACCTGAAACAGAACAGATCCAATCCAGATCAAATATGAATAACCTAAATACAAATTTAATTACTCGTACCAAAGACATCCAGACCCAACTATGGACAGACTTCTTCGACTCCAACCGTCAGGATCATCAACTACTTGCCATCACGGTCGTCTTTAAACCTGTCGACAGAATCAATACAAAAGAAAGATGGGAAACGGAGTACGCCGCAGGCGTCCTTGGTAAGTTCCGTCGAGCAATAGAACCCAATCCAGACAATCAGGATCGAGCACTTCCATTTCCGGATTTCTATTTCTTTGAACGCTTCGAGTCCACAGGACTACGAACTGTCGGACGCAGGTCACCCTTCCATATTCATAGCCTGTTACCCATCAGGAAATCACAGCTACACCGCATCTGGTCACTCGACAACAACAACCTGACAGATCGGCTTCTAAAGGATATCAAGTCACTGGGCACCGTCCAGTCCATCCTTGTGGAGCCAGTTGCTGAAGGACGAACCATCGAATGGGTCAGGTACATCACCAAGCAAAAGCAAATCTAGGAGACATCAATGATCGACCGTACACAACTATTTGCATTCCGAACCACAGAGGACTTCATCAACCAATTTGATTGTGTCTGTGATCAGCTTGGGCACAAGCGTTCTGAGGTGGCTCGGTACTGCCTGAATCGCTTCATAAACGAGCACCACAACAACCCCGACAGCACCAACCGTACACGGCAGGAACTTTACTGATGCTGAATTTCAATCAGTGGACCAAGCGCCGAAAGAAAAAGGAATCCCACTATGAGCGACCAACAAGCCAAACAGATCGAGAAATTCGGAACCAAGATGACCAAGGAGAAGCTGCTGGACTTGATACGCAAGCACCCAGCACGAGAGTTCACGTTTTCCCAATCGCCGAACTCTAAAACCATCGTCGTGGTCATTGCCTAACGAACTGAAAGCCAAACTGATGAGGAAAGTTTTTAGTACCTAAGCCATCCTCGTAACGCTTGCATCTCCAATCACCAAGTAGTTTTGGGTAGTCAACGAAGGGGCTATTTATCTCTTTTTCTGACCTACCCAACGGACTGGTTGCGGCAGGCAAAGCAAACTTCTCCAATTTTTGTACACCGTTTTTTCTCCAACTGTGCCAATCGTGATACAGCTCGCATAAAACGGTTCACATATGCATCCCGCTTAATAGGATGGTCATAGTCACTCGCAAGGTGCGGCTGACATCAATTGGAGAAAACTATGACCGAACAATCTATCATCACTGCGCCCACAGAACAGGCAGCCCAACCCAAGACCCGCCGCAAGACCAACGAGAAGTCCATCAGGACACTTACGCTGACGGAGGTCGATGGTGCCCTTACGGTCTATGACAAGACCATTCGGATGAACACTGAGTTGGTCAAGGCAAAGCTAACTTCAGGAGGAACCATTCCATCAGATGTTCTGCGTGACTTGTCTGTTGCCAACAAACAGAAGGCTCGTTTAACAATGCGCCGTATTGCCCTACTCATTGAGACAAGTGATACGGCAGTGATGGACTTGATCGACAAGCTTTGCAAGATCAAGCCTGCTAAAGCATCTATTTAACGCTGCCAATGGCATTCGATCCATTGATGCTCAGTCAGTTCACCGGGACTGAGCACTACTATCGTTTGAACCGTCGGTGTCTTTTCACCGACGGTGCCAAGTACCTAGCCGATCAAGCGAGGGCGTATTGGTTACTAGATGCTGCCGCCTCATATTTATTGGAAATTGGTACAGCTGATTGGTTTGTACTTGTGCGTTTAACAGTGGCTCAAAGACAAGCTGAGTTGTACCTCGAGGATGGTAATGGCGGTATTCGTGTCAGCCAACAAATCTCATTCACAGACTTTCCATTGTCTGAGCAAGTGCTTTACGCCTGTTGGGACGGGGAACATTGGGTGCTGATGCTGCCAAGTGAGTATTGATGCGTGGTGGCGCAGGTAAATTGTCATAGAACCATTCTCAAAGCTACAAGCGTCTGCTAGACTTTGGATACACATTGTGTGTCCATAAGCGGGAGTGGCTATGAAAGATGCGGGTATGCGTATTCGGGTTGAGCCTGAACTACGGAGGCAGTTCGTTAACCTTTGTCGTGAAAACGATGTGCCAGCGGCTCAAGTTTTGCGGTCTTTTATGCGCGAATTCGTTCAAACCAATTCTGACAAGGCACGCATCAAGGTAAAAGAGCAGCTTACCAGCACAAAACTGAGGGTTAACAAGATCGCTGCATAGGTTGAGCTTTGACACTTGGCTAGAAAAAACAAAAAACTGTACCTGAGCTACCTAAATGAACGCAATTGAAATTGAAGAAGCGGTATCGACTCTTGCACTCGCGACTTTTGACCGAGAAGAGTTCCCCTATGCTTTTTTGCTGGCTTTTGGGAACAAAGAGACCACCATCAAGCGCCTGCGATCCGGCACCTCAAACAAGTCTGACGTAGGCGGCGTACTCCAGACAAACAACCTGCATATTGCAATTGCGCAGACTGGAGGCGTCACCCAATGCCTCAAGTCCCTTAAAGACAGCCCAGCAACTGCCAAGGGCAAGGTACGTTTCATAGTCGCCACGGATGGTGCAGACTTTGAGGCCGAAGACATCGATACAGGCGAGACCATCGCTTGTGCGTTTCAAGACTTCCCAGATCACTTTGGCTTTTTCTTACCACTTGCTGGCATCTCGACGGTTAAGCAAATACGTGAAAGTTCTTTCGACATCAGGGCGACCAGCCGGCTAAATCGGCTCTACATCGAACTGCTGAAAGACAACCCTGAATGGGGTACTGCTGAACGCCGTCACGAAATGAACCACTTGATGGCACGGTTGATCTTCTGCTTCTTCGCAGAAGACACAGACATCTTCAGCGGGGAAAGACTGTTCACCGACACCGTGGAGAAGATGAGTGAGCGTGATTCCTCAAACACGCACTACGTCATCAGCGAAATCTTCCGTGCGATGGACACCGAAATTGAAGAACGCCCATACGCAAAGCTGCCACGCTGGGCAGATGCGTTTCCTTATGTAAACGGCGGCCTCTTCTCCGGAAGCGTTGAGGTGCCACGGTTAAGCAAAATTTCACGCTCATACCTGTTACACATCGGCAACTTAGATTGGATGAAGATCAACCCAGACATCTTCGGCTCGATGATCCAAGCTGTAGCCGACGATGAAGAGCGCGGCGAACTTGGTATGCACTACACCAGCGTGCCAAACATTCTCAAGGTGCTGAATCCGCTGTTTCTGGATGAGCTGCGTGAACGGCTTGAAGAAGCTGGTGACAACCCAAGAATGTTACTGAACCTTCGCAAGCGCATTTCAAGAATTCGAGTATTCGATCCGGCTTGCGGTTCAGGCAACTTCTTGGTCATTGCCTACAAGCAGGTGCGAGAGATTGAAAACATCATCAACGAACGACGTGGTGAGGCCGGGCGTGCAAGTGACATCCCGTTGACCAATTTTCGTGGAATTGAGATCAGGGATTTTTCGGCAGAAATTGCAAGACTTGCCTTGGTGATCGCTGAGTACCAATGTGACCTTATCTATCGTGGTCAAAAAGAAGCGTTGGCAGTGTTTCTGCCACTGGACTCCCAGAACTGGATTACTTGTGATAACGCTTTACGTCTAGACTGGTTAAGCCTGTGGCCGCCTTCCGGAAGTATCGTCAAATTAACTGGCGATGACTTATTCAATTCACCACTCGACCAAGCTGAAATCAATTTTGAAAATGAGGGCGGTGAGACCTACCTTTGCGGAAATCCGCCGTACAAAGGAAGAAATAAACAGAGTGCAATTGAAAAAAGCGATACCGTTTCTGTATTTTCAATGTACCCAGGTTCGTTTGCCTCGCTTGATTACGTCGCTAATTGGTTTATAAAAGCTGCTCAATACTGCAAAAAAACAAACAGCTCTGCTGGCCTTGTAGCAACAAATTCGATTTGCCAAGGTGAACAAGTTGCTCTCTTGTGGCCTCGCATCTTTGAGCTGGGTTTGAATATTTCGTTTGCACACGAATCATTCAAGTGGTCCAATTTGGCAAGTAATAAGGCAGGCGTTACCGTCGTGATAGTTGGCATTTCAGCGAATAATTCTGGTCAGAAAATACTTTATTCTGAAACAGAGTCGCGCCACGTAAACGAGATTGGACCATATTTAATACCGAACACGACTGTTGTTGTTTCAGCCAGGACTACACCAATTGCTTCTGTTGGAATGATGTATTTGGGTAATATGGCCAAAGATGGTAGCAACCTCATTTTTACCAAAGATGAAGCTCGTAAATTGATTTCCGAGAATGGTGTTTCAAGCCATTTAATACGCGATTTTTTTGGATCGGAAGAACTTATTCACGCTAAGCCAAGAGCTTGTCTGTGGATAGAGGATGAGAGTTTGGAGGAGGCCAAAAAGAATATTGCTATCACTTCAATCTTGAATCGGGTAAAGAGCTTTAGGCAATCAAGTGAAGCACCATCAACCCGATCTCACGCGGACACACCCCATCGATTCATACAAATGTCTGCGAAGAATGGTAGGTGTGCAATTGTTATTCCTCGCGTGTCATCTGAAAATAGGCCGTTTCTGCCTGTTGATTTCTTCCAAGCAGGGCCGATCATTGGTGATAAGTGCTATGCCATTTACGACGAGCCTCTGTGGAATTTGGCATTGATTGCATCAAAAATGCACATAGTTTGGATCGGAACTGTGTGCTCCCGTCTTAGAACCGACTTCTCTTACGGAAACAAGTTGGGTTGGAACACTTTTCCAATCCCACAACTCACTGAAAAAAACAAAGCGGATCTAACGCGATGCGCTGAGGAAATCTTGCTTGCACGCGAAGCACATTTCCCAGCAACCATTGCTGATCTGTATGACCCTGAAAAGATGCCAGCCAATCTTCGTGAAGCCCACGATCGTAATGACGAGGTATTGGAGCGTATCTACATCGGCAGACGCTTCCGCAATGACACTGAGAGACTTGAAAAGCTATTCGAGTTGTACACAAAGATGACCTCAAAATCGACATCGAATAAAAGCAAAGCGGGAGCAACGGTATGAGTGCAAAAAGAAACATTCCATCAGTCTCCGTGTCCTATGCACACACAGGAAAGGCATCCAAGCCGAATGCACTTGGTATGCGAGCAATGCAAGAACGGGCTTATGAACGCAGAGGTGAGCAGTACCTGCTGATCAAGTCACCACCAGCATCCGGTAAAAGCCGTGCGCTGATGTTCATTGCACTCGACAAACTTGAAAACCAAGGCGTCAAGCAAGCAATTGTGGTCGTGCCAGAGAAGTCTATCGGTGCCAGCTTTAGCGATGAACTTTTAACTAAACACGGCTTTTGGGCAGACTGGTTAGTGCAGCCGAAATGGAACCTCTGCAATGCACCCGGCGAAGATGGCGGCAAGGTCAACTCGGTCGGCGTGTTCTTGGAAAGCAAGGACAAGATACTGGTTTGCACGCACGCAACATTCCGCTTTGCAGTGGAGAAATTTGGAATTGAAGCCTTCGATGACCGCTTGATAGCCGTCGATGAGTTTCACCACGTATCAGCCAACCCAGACAATAGGCTGGGTGCGTACCTTGGTCAAATGATTTCCCGAGATAAGGTGCACATCGTTGCGATGACTGGATCGTACTTTCGCGGAGACACTGCGGCAGTCTTGGCTCCAGAGGACGAGGCAAGGTTTGACACGGTCACCTACACCTACTACGAACAGCTCAACGGCTACGAGTTCCTGAAAGAGTTATACATTGGTTATTTCTTCTATTCAGGCTCCTACGCCGATGACATCCTCAAAGTGTTGGACCCTAAAGAGAAGACCATCATCCATATCCCCAATGTCAACTCACGCGAAAGTACGAAAGACAAGATCAAGGAAGTCGATCACATCATCCACGAACTGGGTGAATGGCAAGGCGTAGATACGGACACCGGATTTCAGCTGGTGAAGACGCCTGAAGGTAAAACGCTTCGCATCGCTGATTTAGTTGATCCAGAAAATCAAGCCCTAATTCAATCTAGCCTTCGCTCTTCAAAGATCAAGACTGATCGTGACTATGTAGACATCATCATCGCTCTGGGGATGGCAAAAGAGGGCTTTGACTGGATTTGGTGTGAACACGCGCTGACAGTAGGCTACCGATCAAGTCTCACCGAGATCGTACAGATCATCGGTCGCGCTACACGCGACGCACCAGGTAAGACCAAGGCCCGTTTTACTAACCTGATTGCCGAACCCAATGCAACAGAGCGGGCCGTCACTGAAGCCGTCAACGACACGTTAAAAGCGATTGCAGCCAGCTTGCTGATGGAGCAGGTACTTGCACCACGTTTTGAATTCAAACCCAAAAATCCCGGCAATGCACCCGCCGAAGGTTTTGACTACGGTGACGCCGGTTATCAACCAGACAAGTGCAACGTAGGTTTCAATCAAGATACAGGCCAGTTTCAGATCGAGATTAGAGGTTTGACTGAACCTAAAAGCACTGAGGCTGTGCGCATCTGCCGAGAAGACTTGAACGAGGTCATTGCCACTTTCGTACAAGACAAGACGACTATTGAGCGCGGCCTATTTGATGCCGAACTCATCCCGGAAGAACTTACCCAAGTGCAGATGGGAAAAATCATCAAGGACAAGTTCCCTGAACTGGACACAGAAGATCAGGAAGCCGTGCGACAACACGCAATTGCCGCTCTCAACATCACGCAGCAAGCCAAGCAAATTGCTTTAAGTGACCTTGGTGGTGGAAGCAACGAGCCTGCCGTTAACACTGCACTTATTGACGGTGTCCGTAAATTTGCTATGGATGTCCGTGAGCTGGACATTGATCTTATCGACCGGATCAACCCGTTCAGCGAGGCTTATGCAATTCTTGCCAAGACAATGAGCGAAGACAGTCTCAAGCAGGTAGCCGCTGCCATTACGGCCAAGCGAACAAACTTGACGCCTGAGGAAGCCAAAGAGCTTGCATATCGTGCCGTCAAGTTCAAAAAAGAACGTGGACGATTACCCGCTATCAGCTCAATGGACGCTTGGGAAAAGCGGATGGCCGAAGGTGCCGCAGCGTTTGTGCGTTTCAAAGATGAGGGACGTTATGTCTGACTTAGATGACTTGAGAGCAGAGCTTGACGATTTTGCACAGCCTGCCAAAAAGGGCGGAAAAAGTGCCCTTGAGGAACGTGTCATCGCTGGCTTTGAAGAAATCCAACGCTTTGTAGACCAGCACGGACGTGCACCACAGCACGGTGAAGAAAAAGATATATTTGAGCGTATCTACGCGGTAAGGCTTGATCAGATACGTGCACAAGAACTTTGTCGCAGCATTGTTTTGCCAATCGATCATCAGGGCTTGCTGAGAGGCGTTGAATTCACGCATACAAATGCCGATGTTTCGATGGATGATGATGAGCTGCTGGCTGAACTTGAAGGCGTGGGTGCAAAATCTGGACTTTCTGAACTCCGGCACGTTCGTTCGACAGCAGAAATTCAAGCTGCTGAAGAAATAGCTGGCCGTGAAAAGTGCAAAGACTTTGACAACTTCAAACCCCTGTTCCTAAAAGCAAAAAATGAACTTGCTTCTGGTGAACGTCAAACTCGGCCATTTGGAAAAGAAGTAAGTGTCGAGATTGGAAACTTTTTCATTCTCAGCGGACAGCTGGTTTTCGTGGCAGAAGTTGGTGAAAAAATTAGAGCACCAAATGGAGAGAGTGATGCAAGACTTCGAGTCATTTACGACAACGGTACTGAAAGTAATTTGCTTCGCCGTTCGCTGCAACGCGCACTTTATAAAGACGAAGCAGGTCGGCGGGTGACAGACCCAGATGCTGGACCACTGTTTAGTGATACCCCTGAAGATGACGACATCGAGAGCGGTACGATTTATGTTTTGCGCAGCCTATCTAAGCACCCGTACATAGTTGAGCATCGCCTGCTAATGCACAAGATAGGGGTTACTGGCGGCAAAATTGAAACACGCATCAGCAATGCCGAAAATGAAGCCACGTATTTGCTGGCCAGAGTTGAGGTAGTTGCAAGCTACAAGCTATTTGGTATAAATCGAACCAAGCTAGAAAATCTGTTCCATAGACTATTTACACCTGCACAAATTGACCTTGTCATCAACGACCGGTTCGGACATCCCGTCAAGCCCAAAGAATGGTTTTTGGTTCCATTGCAGGTAATTGACGAGGCTGTGAAACGCATTAGGGATGGATCAATAACTGATTATGTTTACGACACTAAAACAGCCAGCCTTATACGTGGAAGCAGGGAATAAGCATCGTGCAGCTTTTGAATGAATTAATCCTAACGTTGTCAAATGCTAATCCAAAGCTAATTGACTGCCTAACAAAAACAAAAGTGCTTTTATTTGAAATTGGCAGAAAAGATCTTGTAGATTGGGTTAGTAATGAGACCAACGGATATGCTCAAGATGCCGAGCTTCCACCCTACAGATTAGTTCACGCGCAGGTCAAAGGCAATGTGGCAAATCTAGGGTTTCTTTACCCAAGTCACCCTTTGCCAACAAAACATCTTAATGAGAATCAGCAGAAGAGTCTTCACCAGATTGAGATGAGGGAATCAATTGGTGTTCTTGAAAATCTACTGGTTGATAACAAACACGGATTCTCAAGACCACTACCTTTAGAGGTTTGCCATCTTTTTGACGATGTTTTTACCGGGGGATATACCGTACACAAAGCCTGGTGCGATATCGGCTGCGGACAAATTGATCAAATTATGATCCAAGTGCGATCAAGACTGCTTGATTTTTTGCTTGAGTTAAAAGACTTGCTTGGATCTGAGGAGACCCAAGATGGTGTTAAAGAAATCGCCAAATTGCCAGCAGTCGCATCAACTTTTACTAATTCAATTTACGGCAACAATAACACCATTCTTTTTGGAAATAATAACCATCAACAAATCCATATTGAACAACACATAGGCGATTTCACCCAACTAGAGAACACATTAAGAACTAACGGGGTGAGTCAACTAGATATTGAAGCTTTAAAAATCGCTCTGCAATCTGAGCCTGCTTCTTCGTTGAAGTATGAAAAGCGACTCGGTCCGAAAGTTGGTGAATGGATGAAGTCAATGCTTTCAAAAGCAATCGATGCAAGTTGGCAGATTGAATTGGGTGTTGCCGCTGGATTGCTGACCACAGTTATTCAAAAATACTACGGCTGGCAATAATTTTGACCAATTGACAGCGCACATCGACCACAGTGTTTGCCACTCGTTCTCTCTTCATCCGAGCCTTCCTGATCACCCCAAACACCAACTCCGGATAGAACCGTTTCCCGGTCCAAGAGGTCACTCCCTCGTCGTTGAGGTAGGCGGCGATTTGGCGGCAATTCAGACCATCATCCTGAAGCCTCAGGATGCGATCAATCAGGGCTTGATGGGCAGGGTCAAGGTAGACCAAAGACAGCGCCTTGGTCTTGATAGAAATCCAAAAACAGAAGTGGTATTTCGCAGCCCTTTGAAGGTCCTCAAAGGTAAAAGCGAGATTACTCCACCGTCACGCTTTTAGCGAGATTTCTGGGCTTGTCCACGTCCGTTCCTCGAAGCGTTGCGACGTGGTAAGACAAAATCTGCAGAGGTATGGTGTAAATGATCGCGCTTTGGAAATACGTG
>Ga0164297_10003693_pt1 | contig 14097 bp, 10 predicted proteins | sample GEODES058metaG_FD_113539 | JGI IMG/M metagenome (GOLD analysis project Ga0164297, IMG submission 113539) | Dystrophic lake water microbial communities from Trout Bog Lake, Wisconsin, USA - GEODES058 metaG | ecosystem: Environmental > Aquatic > Freshwater > Lake | place: USA: Trout Bog Lake... | reverse complement strand
GCCACGCGTGGGCGGACCAGGAGACATTGGCTGGTTGTCGCTCTTGTCGGTGGCGGGTACACTCGTGCCGCCAGCACGCAAGGCGCTGACATACACGCGTGCAGTGCTGGCTGTGTTTGTGGCCTTCCTGGACGACGGCGCCGTGTTCGTGCTGGCGCTGCTTCTGTGGAGAGCATTCCTTGCGGAGCGCACACAATAGACGCCATACTCGTGAAATACGAGGTGAATTGCATTGTCAGGTGAGTCCGGCCTTTTCACGCGCTGAGTCGATGAGGCCTTTGAGTTTCCCTTTCTCGGCAAGAACTTTGAGGAAGTTGAAGATGAATGGTATGTAGTTGTGCCGCCGCCGCGCATTCTCTGCCCGCCACGCGGCGTGCCGCTCTGTGGCGGCTGCAAGGGAAGCATGGACATCGCCCATTCGCGCCTCCACCTGCGCCAGCTGCGCCTGCGCGTCAGCATTCCCACTAGCAGCCGCCGTTTCTAGGCTGGCTCTATGCTGCTGCAGCTGCTCCAGCTCCTGCTGAGCAGCCTGCAACCGGTTGCGCACAACAGCCATAAGATTGAACCGGATCTCGCTGGCCGCGTATCGCTCCATGCGCTCTTGCAGAGCACTCGCGGCAGCTTGCAGCCAGGATTCCGGGGTGACGGGGCCCAGGTTGATGGGCCCCTCCTGCAGGCCATCCAACTCGTACAGGCGGCCTCCAAAGGGGACGTACGAGATGAAGTGATACACCTCCTCATCTGACCCCGCTGCGTGCGATTCCTCCAGAATAGGGTCCGGTCGAGCGAAGCTGCTCAGATTGAAACCAATACGTAGGGCAGGGTGAGAACAGGCACAATGAGTCAAGGACACAGGTCAGTGACCAGCCACCAGCTTGGAGCACACTCGAGCTCACCTGTTGTGCGCTGTTCGGATGACTTCGCTGTTGCTGATGGCTGCGCCTGCACGGCTTCGTCGCGAGTGAGACACGAGGCAAAGGCGAAGACACTGAGTGTGGCTTCAGCACAAGGGGAAAGCGGTCTCGCCTTTCAGCTCTGGCGGCATCTCCGCCGTGAACTCCTTCAGCTGCGTCAGCTCCTGACCCAGTTGGAGGTGTGCGCAGTTGAGGAGCACCGCGAGGATGGCTTGCGTGGCACAGGCGTTGGAGATGACCTGCTTGGCAAAAAACAAGCCCTCCGTGGCGCCAGGCGCCTCCACCGGGCGGCTATCCTTCTCGCCGTGACGCCACTTAAACAGAAACACGAGGCCATAGCAGCCGCCGGCGTGCAGCGACTGCAGCGTGCCTTCGTCCAGAGCGTACACCTCCTCAAACTCAACGCCCTTCACGCCCATCGTGTCCACAAGCTCGGTGAACACGCCCGGGTCAGACTCAATGGTGCACCAGCCGTCCATGATAAGCTTATGGACGAGCGATAGCGATCTGGAGAGGGGCGGCAGTAGCACCACTGGCAACTTCGGACGTTGCGACCACTGATGGTGCGCGCCTGCTTCAGATTCGCATCGCAGGAAGTATGTGCACAGACGCCTCGCGATGCTAGACTCTACTATATAATCTTGAGGTTCAATCTTTATGCTCTTTCACACAAAGCCTTTGTGGCATCGGATGGGCGGCCAATCAGGCTTCAAAGTCGCCGCATCTGTGGTGGGTATATGCGTGCGTGTCAACATCAAAGGTGCTGTGGGCGCAAAAATTCCCGCGAGGTCACGGGAGTTGCCCCCTCCCTTGCAGGACTCAACAGCGCCCGAGTTCGCTATGCGCCGGAGGAAAAACAAGGCGCAGCCGCGGCTGTGGCTAGATTGAATAGCCGGGCTGTGAAGATGATGCCGGCGGGTGTGGTGTGATATTTCCCCAACAACAAACAGGAGCTCTTAGAGCACACACACCTTCATGCGGTCTTCACTTTTCCGCTGCTGGCCTCGAATCGCGTGCGTAGCCAGGCTTCGCGCGTGAGGACTATGCAGGCGGCTGTGGCAGAGCCAGCAAGCTGAAGCGCTAAGCTGTGCGTATCCGGAGCAGGCCAGAAGGAAGCCCAGGGGTTGGGTCGCGCCCAGGCAGCCACCGCTAGCAGGCAGCGTGCCGCAAGGACAGGCGCCGCTGCAACAGGCATGATTGGAAGGCAGCCGAAGAGGAAGGGCACGAAAGCACACATGATGACGCTTGACCGCAGGGGCCATGCGAGGTGTGCACCACGGATAGCCACAATGCGGGGGGCGCTCCGCATGTGCATGAGCATCGTGACCAGGCAGCAGTGCGCCGCCGCCTGGACGAAAAGAAGGGCTTGCACGCGGTGGGTGCCGGGCGTGGTGAGCCATGCCCTTGGCCTGTCCAGCATGAGACATGCGCCGAGAAGAGCGGTCACGGCAACCTCCAGCGGCAAGCCTTGTGTTGCGACATTGTCGAGCACGCCGGTGGGGGCGAGCTCACGCCAACGCATGGTTGGGAACTCAACCCCAGACGGTGAGCGTACAGCAGAGATGCTGCGGATCATCTGCTCATCCAGTGGCGGAGCGCGGAGCCAGCGCACAATGCTGCCGAGCGTGTACAACATCTCGACGTAGAAGAAGAGGTGGACCAACCAAGACATGAAGGCCAGACGCCAGGCATTCTGGAAATGCTCCTGCTCACCCTGCTCGCCCTGCCGGCTGTTGCTACCAAGCACAAGGAGTCTGCTAGCGCGTGCCAGCCGCGCCATAGTGCTGCTGAGAGTGAATGCTCGTCTCCTCTCTGCGCCAGCCAGCACGGCAAGGCGGTGGCTGTGCTCAGAGGCATTGCAAAGGAGGGCGTGAGCTACAGCCAGCGTCCATGCGTGCATTGCATTGCCATCCTGGCCAGCAGCAGGAGGAAGGTGGCGGTTCGCAGATGCGAACATTTCCGGTGGAATGAAGATGCCGTCGACCTCTTGTATACGAGCGCAGGCGTGCAGCGCGATGCGCCGCGCCACATGCAGCTGATAACGCAGCCGCTTGTCCAGCTCAGCTAGCGGGTCGAGTGGGCCACGTGCAGCGGCCAGCTGAGATGCTGTCGCGCGACGGGTGCCGTCGTTGCAGCAGACTGAGAACCACGCTACTGTGGAGTCAGCAGCCGCCTGCAAGCCATCGACAGCGGTGCCAGCAGAGCCAGTGCCCAGCAACATGCGCTGCGCAGCTATGAGTACCGCATGGGTCGCGGTGCCTTGAGCCGGGGCAAGTGCGCACACGTGCAGGGGGGTGTAGCCTCCAGGAAAGGCGCCTGCCAGCCATGGCGCGCCAAAGGCGGCATCTGCCCATTGGTGCCCATGGACTGGGCTGCGGGCGATGACCTCCTGCCGAGCGGCCATCATGGCGTCCAGGAGAGCAGGCTGTCCGCTTGCAGCAGCTTCATGCAGGAGCGAGCACTTCAACAGCGGCTCGATCTCCATCTCGGCATCATCTGTGGGTGTGGCATCTACCAGTGCGGCGATGCACCGCCGCACTGAGGCCGTCCAGCCCTGGCGCAGGCTGGAGCTGCAAGCCCGCGCTACAAGCACAGGCGAGGCGCCCGCCCGAAGAGCGTGGCCCAGCACCACAAGCGCGTCATGCCGCGTACGAAGGGGCTGGAACTGGTGTGCCACGATTTCAGGCGGCGGAGAAACGGTGCCTTGGGGTGGCACCATAGGGACCGTCAGCTGCGCCGCGTTCAGCTCCGCAACAAGCTCCGGGGACGTGGTGAGCACTAAGGCAGCAGGTGGGCCCCTAGGCGCAAGCTGCCCCGACTCGCCGCTGGGTGGCGCAGCAGTCGCTGGCTCGATCATAACAACGCCTTCAACCCCTACAGCAGGAAACTGTACCACCACGCCAGCGCCGTCGGGTGTGAAGCCTGCAGCCACCTCGCACGACACAAAATGGCCGTGGAAGCGCGCTCGCACACCAGGGGCTGCCCAGGCGGCTGCCAGCTGTGCGCTCGGGAAGTGCAGAGTCACAGCGACGGGACTCGTGCACAGCGCGGCTGCAGGCTGCGCGCACGGAAACCAGGCCGCATCGTACATGTCCCGCGCAGCGTTGTGTACACTTTTCACAGGGCCCCCACCAGCGGTGGAGGCTATGGACCCGTCCACGCATAGCGCAACACTGCTGCACGAGCGCAGGAAAGGCGCCACACCCGCAGCAGGGTGCGCGCACAGTGCTGACAGGACGTCAGCTGCGGAGCTGCCAGAGACACGCTCGTGACGAGGCCCGGCGTGCGCTCTGTGTGCACGTTCCTGCTCTGGCGCGGTACCTGCAACTTCCGCCCCCGGCTGCTGCGGCGCGGCCTGCGTCAGATGGTCAACGGCGAGGAGTGCCTCGCAGGTAAGCAGCAGACATCCAGGTTCCACATAGCCGCTCAGGCTCAGCGACTCTGCGTTGGAACCATCGCCTTGGAAGGCACTGCCCACAACAGCTGCAGGGAGCCCAGCAGGCAGCTCAACTGGCGAGTGGGGCCCGTGCATCTTGACGTCCACCGTCTCAGCCGCAGTCGCAGGCGCGTGCCACCACCAAAAGGCCGGGTGCACCGCACCACTAGCGCCTGTGCTTTGCCGGGGAAACTCAAAGTGCTGTACCGCGGTTCCCTGAGGCGGTTCCCCAAACGAGACGAGGAGGGGAAGCTCGCCTTTACCGCCCAAACGAAGGTCGCCATCGTCATCCAGCACGTCTGCGAACGCCACGGAATCCCACGGCTCCGCACCGGTGTCGGCAAAGTGAGGCATCGTCGTGTTACGTGCTCGTGCCAGCGCAGGGGCGTCACAGGCGGCAGCGGGGCCTGATTCACGAGCGGCGGGACATCCGCCACCGTCGCCACTGCGCTTGAGATGGTTACTGCGGCGTGTCGCTTTCTCCTTGCGAATGGCGTTCGTTTCACGTCTTCGTGCATTGAAGCTCTCCAGCTGGTGCCTGCACGTCCGCTTACTGCCATCGAACTTGTCCACCACATGAAGCCGGTTGCATTTTTGGCAAAAACGGCGGGGGCCGTCAGGCAAATCCAGCGACTCGGCTCGCATGTGTTCCCCGCATACACGGGACCGCTGGAATGGCAGGTGCATCCACGTCAGATGCGTGCATGGGCATGCTTCTAAGGAGACACTCGGACGCACCACGCTATATAACGTCCACTGCGAACTGTCACTGGAGCAGCCCGGCACAAGGCATTTCACCGCCTTTGCGACCTCTACTTCACGAGGAAGCACGTTCCCCTCCCCGGCCCTGGCAGCGGCTGCAGCTTTTTGAACTTTGCCGCCGCCTTTGGGCACTTTTCGAGTCGATGGCAAAGGCCGCGGTAGCAAGGGGCCACTTGCATCGCTGCTGGTTGGTAACAGCAACTCAGCTCGCATGCTCCTAGGATCCCAGGCCACATCCGCGAGGCTCCAATGCGAGGGCTGAGGCAGCTGCAAAGCTGTGGCTGGGTCATGCACTGCTGCAAGAGACTGGCGTGCAGCTGTCGCCCTTAGAACTGTACTAGACGTGACGCCTTCTGTAATTGTTGCACCGACCGCGTGACGCACTGCGCGGTGCGCCATCTTCGCAAACACAAGTGGCAGCCCCCAATGCCCGGGCCTGTCGCCCGAGAGAAGCAAACCGCGTGGAGAGCGAGTCAACGCAAAAAAGCAACGCGCGTTATCAGATACGGTGCCATTGACACGCCATGCGCTGCGACAGCGACGCGTGACTGAGCCGAGGCGCGGCGTTATAGAGGCAGGAGCCTTCGACTGCCGTAGCATGCTCCCCCTCACTCCGCACTGCGCGTCAGACGGGTAAACGGCATGTTTCGGGTTCTGCCAGAGCGTCGCTTGTTTTGAGCGCGCTTGTCCAGGTCCCTGAATCGTCATCCCACGCAGCAGTAGCAGTATGGCGAGAGCGAGCATGTCTGGAGAACTCCCCCCCTGCCCGTCAACGCGCCCGCAATATCCACGCACCTGTCCGCGTGTTGGGGGCCTTGCGAGGGGCGCCTTCCCGCGCAGTACGCGCTGAGCTACCCCGGTCCGTGGACAGCCCGTGGACTGAGGTGGAGTACCCCAAAATACTTCCCTTCCCAGCCGCCACGTGTCGACACCGCTGTTTCCGCGCCGCCAAGCGCGTCATAGCCGCAGAGTGCCAACGAGACACTGTTCCAGTCGCGCGACGAGGTGCTTGACGTTGACAGTTGAGACGGTCAAACAGAGCTGCTCATGGTATGCCAAGGCTCCAACCTCTTGCCGTCTTCTGAACACCTTTTTTCGCGTGGCCCTGTACAGCTGACACTCGTCGTTCCTGCGTCGTGTCGCTTGCAGAGTGAGGAGACGCCCGACGTGACAAAAGACGACCAGCGGCGGATCAACGCCTTCGGGAGGCTGAATACACGCAAGCAGGACGTGCAGGCTGAGCTGGCTGGCAAGAAGGTGCGCGTGTACTGGGACGTCTGGACTGTTGCGCCCAGCGGTGAGGAGGGAGTCACACTGACGTTCTCGTCCCTGCTGTGTTTGTCCAGAAACTGCTGGAGGACCTGGAGGAGGCGAGCAACGAGTTGATGGTGAGCGACGAGGACACAGTGCGATACGTCACTGGCGACTGCTTCGTCAGCAGCGCACCCGACGCGGCGGAGACACGGCTGCAGAAGGATACACTCACAGCGGGGGCTGAGGTGGAGCGCCTGACCGTGGAGCTGGCGTCCATAAAGGGGGAGATGGACGCGTTGAAGACTGTGCTGTACGCGCGCTTCGGTCACAATATCAACCTGGAAGACGAGTGAGCTCAGCTGTGCACTGTGCAAATAGCCTGTGGCTATGCAATGTGCAATTAGTCTTCCAAGCCAAGCGCAAGATCTGCGAGGTTCATAGCAGAGCCCTTGATGCGCGCGGGCGGTATGTCCACTGGAGGTGGCTCGTACGGCAGAGTGTCCCAATCCAGACCCCTGAAGAATGCGTGGTCGCGCACATCAGCCTCTTGCAACCGCACGCGTGGGTCACTCGGCGCGAATGTGCGACGCAGCATGGCCCGCAGCAGATCCCTGGCTGCGGTCTCTAGCTCGCCCTCGGTGTCGGCTGCATCAGGGAAACGCAGCGCAGCGCCCCGAATGCATCGGAAGAGTCGATCATGCGACGTATGTGCCGGCGTCAGCCCCATGGGTGCCTCTCCGACAGTGCCCGCTGCAGGTCTGTTCCTCGCGAACGGCGTGACACCGAAGAGGAGCTCGTAGAGAAGTACACCCACCTGCCAGGTGTCCGCCGCGACGCCGTGACAGCATCCGGCCACAACCTCTGGAGCCGCATACTCTGCGGTGCCGGCCACACGAAGCGGCATGCCGGTGACTGCATGAATGGCAGGACTGCTGCCTGTCCAGGACCCGACGCCGCCAGGCCACTCGTGGCTACCCCGCCGCGACGGCGGTGGCGAAAGTTCATCAGGTGCAGCTGCGTCAAACTCATCCGCTGCTTTGAAAGCTTCATCGATAGGTGTGGCTGCCCAGAGGTCATCCTCGCTCGTCTCCGGCCTTGGCACTGCAAGGTCAAAGTCGATGAGCACGCAGTGCTTCGAGAGCTCGTTCACCATCACGTTCTCGGGTTTCAAGTCACGATAGACGAAGCCGGCGTCATGAATGACTTCCAGAGCGAGCAACACTTCCGCTGTGAAGAACCTGGCCACCTGCACAGGCAGGACGTTTTGTTCGCTGGCCGCCAGCCTTGAGCGCAGGTCAGTGCCAGGCACCCAGGTCAGGGCTACAAATGCGCGCCGGCCAGAGTTGTAGGTGCCGAAGTCGTAGAGCGCTGGTAGAAGAGGAAAGCCTGCCATAGCTGCCGGTCTCAGCGCCGACAGGAGAGCCACCTCCTGCTGCAGGCGCTGCACTCGCCGCGTGTCCAGCACGTCGAAGTTGGGCGAGCCACACGTATGGGGGTCCGCCTGTTTGTGGAGTTCCACCTTGTGCCGGACGGCGCACACGGGGAGTCAGTTCCGGTGCCGAACAAGCGCACACTGGGCTACTGGGGAGCGCGACACGTGTCGACATGAACAAGCAGTGCCGTCGAGTGACGAGCCGCCGGAAATGCGCAGCGCCAAGCAGCAAAAGTGGACGATATCTCCCAAGCGACGACTGCTGAACGTCACACTCCGTGAGAGACGCACCGTCTTGAGTGCGAGTCGCTGGTCGACGCCCTCGACATGGACGAGGCTCACTTTGCCGAAGCCGCCTGTCTGCAGCACTCTATCCGTGGTATACGCGGACTTGGGCACCCGTTGGACGCCCAGCGAAGTTGCTAGGTGCCTGAGCTGCCGCAGCGTGTGCTCGTACGCCCTACCCTCCTCTGGCACGGGTTCTTCGTCATATGCAGCTGCAGTGTCGAGGCAATCCAGAGGTGCGTCATCGCCGTTTAGCTCCGAGGCACTATCTCTTCTAGCCTTCCACGGCGGCAAGAAGCTGGACAGCACATCAGGCTCTGCTGAGCCATCGCGGCTGCCTAAAACCGTCATATGACGGGTCCGGCGACACCCCTCCCTCTCTCGTGCGTGTGCCACGTGGGCACGGTCAATGCCCCTCCCTTGAGCGAGCGCTTCTGGTCATGGCAGCGCAGATGTGCCCCGTGACGCGCACACAGCCGCGATTGCATGGCCATTGTCCGCGGAGGCATAGCAGACGCAGGCACCTTGGCGCAAATAGCTGCTCGCGGACCAGCCGGCACCTGGTGGAGTGCAGTCAGCGGAGCCAGCCTGTGCGGCACAAGAAAGGGCAGCGAGAGCGCGGCGCGAGCCATACTGCAGACGGGCCAGAGTTGTATAAGAAGCTGATGAGCGTCGCTCTAGACGATGACGGCCTCGAAGACGCTCCTCCAGAGGCCCTCGACGCCGTCATCCACGTCTTCTGCACGCATAGCCCGCCGCGCTGGGGCATGCCATGGCAAAGACAGCGGCAGTATAGCTCTGCGAGTAGCGGCTTCGTCATACAAGGCCGCCGACTGCTGACGAACGCTCATAGTGTCGAGTTCGCAACCGTGCTGTCGGTGTGCCGTCGTGGAGACGACCGCAAGTTTATAGCTCGATGTGTGGCAGTGTGCACGGAGTGCGATCTTGCGCTGTTGACAGTTGATGATGATGCTTTCTGGGAGGGCCCATCGGCGCCGAAGCCGCTGCGCTTTGGAAGGTTGCCGAGGCTTCAGGATGCGGTTGCTGTGCTTGGCTATCCAGTTGGCGGGGACACATTGAGCATTACTGCTGGTGTGGTCAGCCGGATTGAGGGGACGGAGTACGTTCACGGGGCCACTCAGCTTTTAGCATGCACTGTCGATGCAGCAATTAACGCAGGCAACAGTGGCGGGCCAGTACTCAACGAAGCTGGATTGTGCGTCGGCGTCGCGTTCCAGTCATTAGGAGGAGATGCCGAGAACGTGGGCTATTGCATTCCGACACCAGTGGTCGCACACTTCCTTGCGGATGTAGAGCGGAACGGCGGGGCCAACTGCACCGGTTTCCCCTGTCTGTCCTTCGAATGGCAGCCCTGCGAGAGCCCCGCGCTGCGAGCTTCACTCGGCTTGGACCGCACCGCTGGTGGTGGCGTGCTCATCACTCGCGTGGAGCCCACAAGCCCGATGGCGGCAGCCTTGCGCAGAGGCGATGTGTTGACCGCATTCGACGGTGTTGCGATCGCAGCGGATGGCAGTGTCCCCTTCCGCACTGGTGAGCGCATCAGCTTCGACCACCTCATCACACAGCGCTTCATTGGCGACGTTTCAACGCTGGGTGTCGTACGGGACAAAGCATCGCTGAGCGTGGAAGTCACGCTCGGAACTCACGCTGTGCTGGTGCCCCCTTTTGTGAACACGGCGCAACCGCCGTGGCTGATTGCTGGTGGCTGCGTGTTTGTTGCTGGGTCAGAGCCGTATCTGAAAGGTGAGTTCGGAGAAGAGTGGGAATACGAGGCCCCTGTGCCGATGCTACACACCGTGTTCATGGAGCTTGCTCAATCTGCGGATGAGCAGTGTGTGGTGCTCGCTCAGATCTTGGCGGCGCGTTGCAATGTCGGCTTCGATGACGCCAGTGTTGCACATTGCCGCGTTTTGGCCTTCAATGGCACCCGCGTCACGAGCTTGGCACATCTAGCATCTCTTCTAGCTGCTTGCAGTGATCCCTTCTACAAGCTGGACCTGGACGGAGGTCAGACAGTGCTGCTAGACGCGGAACAATGCAGGGCAGAGGCGAGTGGTATCTTGGCGGCGCATGGTGTTCCCAGTCCAGCCAGTCCTGACCTGATGCCTTTGCTTATGGGCAAGACGGTGTGATGCTTTGTGATCTACCATTTCTACCGTCTATTATGGCATCACTGCGTCCGCGACGATTGTGTTTGCAGTGCGTGAATACCTCACACTGCCTGGACACGCAGGCCCCGTCTCGCTAGGAAGTAACGCCAATTGGTACGCCGTGCCGCTGCCGTGGAATCCCGGCTCCTGCTGTCCGCCTGTGGAGTCGGCATGCGCTCGTGCTGTTCTGCATATCAATGCCAGCGGCGTCCACCGGCGCCACACAAACCACATCGGCGGCGCCTCGCCGCCATCGCCACTGCGGTCGCCGATGAGCAGCTGACACGTCTTCACCGTCGACGAGCCCGCCTCCGCAGCACGTGCGAGGCGGGCAGTGGCGTGCTGTGTAGCGTCCACCAGGAGCGCCAAGCACCGCGCGAGTCGCACTTCACGCGCCATGTTCCCGCCGTGCGTGCGTGCCCCCTCACGCACGTCTCTATCCAGAAGCGCAGTGAGACCGTCCACGAGGACACAGTGTGGCGGTGTTGCCAGCAGGTGGCTGCTTGCACACCAGCGCACGAGGTCATCTTCACCGCGCAGGTATTTCATGTCCACTGCATGCAGCGCCCCTGCTGGCGCGCTGGCGGGCGACAGCAGCGGCGGGGAGGTCTCCACAGCCTCTCGCAGTGTCAAGAACGTGACCCGCAGGCCACGTGCAGCCGCGTTGACTGCGTATGTGAACAGCAGCGTCGTCTTCCCGCAGCCTGGCGGTCCAGCAAGGACGCACGGCTGTGCAGGCAGCACGGGCGCGGCGTCTAAGGCGCTGGACTGCGAGTCTGGTGCTGCGCCACTGGTCAGGAAGAAGTGGCGAAGCTCGATGGTGTCGCCGCTCGCGCCAGCGCTGCCATCACGGCGAGTGTCGCCGATGGCCATTGCGGCGCGTCTCCGTATCTCACGGCGGTGACGTGTGTATTCGGATCCGATCCGAAGGGGCCCTTCAGCGCTCCGAGGGCGCACGCATGTTGGTTTCTGCACTCCATCCAGTGCGGAGACCAGCGGCGTGAGTCGAGTCGTAATCGATTCCCGCTCTCGCCTTGCGCAGGAGGGCTCTCGTTGTTGACCAGCCCACAATATGTGCGGCAACTTCGGGCTGCTGCTCGCGGCTGCCGCCAGCGGTGACATAGATGCGGTGCAGCTTCTCGAGCGCATGGCAGAAGTGACTATGGGTCGCGGAGGGCAGTCTGGTGGAGTCGCCACCTTCCTTGCATCGCCCACGGATTCCAGACGCGTGGCTGCCGTCCGCGCACGCGTGCTGCCTGGTCGCCGCGAAGCCATGGCACCCCTGCTGGCGAGGAGTTTACGCAAACAGTTGTTCTTGGCGCGACTGAAGCAGCTGCACATGGGCGGTATCCAAGGGGGCTTGCCCAGGCTCTACCTGGGCCATACGCGCTTTGCGACGTCCAGCCTGCCCAGCACGCGGGAGTCGCATCCGCACCAGTGGACAGCCCCGCATACAGTCACACACTGGAGGCTCCGAGGGAGTGGTCTCAGGCAGCTCGTTGGAGCGCCATATGCTGTCTTCATCACGCACAACGGCGATTTCGATTTCCTGCGTGTTGATGACCGGGATTGGCCACAGGGCGATGTGGGCATCTGGCTCGCGGCGCTGCTGCACGTGCCGTGCCCAGCAAAGTGCGATTCCGCGAAGATAGCGGGCTTGGTGGAGCTCTTCCGGACGCAGGGACTGTGGCGCGCGTCATTCAGACTTGCGTACCAGGACTGCATCGCTCAAGGCGCTGGCGTCAATGAGGCAGTCTTCGGCAAGCCGCAGGAAGGTACGACAACAGTGTATGAGAGCCCTGACGATGTTGGGGACGATGTGGATGATGGCAAGGCTGCAGAATTGCCAAATCTGCCGACAGTTGAAATGCTGGACGCCCTGGGCGCGCTGGGTGATGCCACCTGCGCATCGTGGGTGGCCACTCTGTCTGCTGCGACCGGGTCTGCTGTGGAGCCAACAGCAGCGAGCATCGCAGCGGTGGATAGCCTGCCGTCATGGTTCAGTGCCGACCCGTCACGGGAGTTGTGTCTCGTGGAGGCTTTGGATTCAGCGCTGGCAAAGTGCCCTGCCCTCGGCAGTGGGAGACAGCTGAGCAGGCGACGAGTGCGCCAGCTGGCTGCGATTGCGTGCAGTCACTTCATTCGCGGAGACTTGTTTGCTTCTCTGCGCCGCCTCATGGCCACAGCGAAGGGAAGCTTTGGCCTTGCAGCTGGTTGCTCACTGGACACCGGCACTGTTGCCCTTGCAGCGTTGAATCAGCCGATGAGCATGGCGTTCGAGCCAAGCACGGGATGCGTCATGTACGCCAGCGAGGCACAAGCGCTGGCGGTGCCCATCTTCGCGACCGAGTCAAAAAAGTCGGCCAGTGGGCAGATTGGCGCTGCTTGGCGACTAGACATCAATAGCGTGGACGGCGAAGTGTGGGAGGTCAAGACCACATCGTCGACGTCGCACAGCGTGGATGGACACGCAGACGAAGAGGCGGCCATTGGGGCCGTTGTGCCCTTCAGCACGGCCACAGCCTTGAAGGCGCTCCTCCCCGCATACGACAATTCAGCGGTGCCGATGTGGCCCTTCGGCCCTGCATCTGGTGTGCGGTTGCGCTTGCACAGTGTGCAGGCGAACAGCGGCGTGTCTGCCGTGCGCGACTTGCCAGGCACTCGCTTGATCCAGATGACAGGCAATGCGTTCCTCCTGCAAGACGACGTTCCACGGCGAAGCACAGCCCGGTTTGGCGCTGACCGCGTGGAGAACGACCTGCGCGACACAGCACGTGTGCTGGACCGCCTTCGCGCAACCTGGTACCAGTTGAACGGGCAGTCCGCAGACGCTCTGTTCGCCATGTTGCGCCAGCGCGCTCTCGACTCCACAGCTGCCACTGATGATGATGAGAAGCAGCAGAGGAGCGGGCGCCTCGACATCGATGTGCTGGTCACAGGATGTGAATCCTCGCTGTGGGTCGCCGAGCAATTCGCATCTGATCTGCAGACGCTCTTCCCCCACCTCCGTGTGGTGGCCATCAGCGCCAACAAGGTCATCGGCGTGCTGGGCAACGCACGCGGCGCTGTCTCAGCCACGGGATTCTCATTCTGCCGCCTTACTGCGAAGTTGGGCCAGGCCATCTGCATCGCCATGAGCCACTCCGGCCAGACGTTCGGCACGCTGCACGCGACGTCCATCCTGGAGCGCGCGTGTCCCGGTCGAGTGTTCGTGGTCACTGGGTGCATAGACACCAAGATGGGCGCTGCTGTAGGACAGCGACTCGCACCCGGCGCGCCTTTCTGCTGCCGCATCTTCACCACAAATGCCGGCTGGCGCGCCGCTGAACCCGCGAGCGTCAGTGCGCTGGCGATGCACCATCTGTGCACGGAGTTACTGCTGCACCTGATGCAGAGATTTGCCTCCGAAGCCGCACCCAAGCCAGGCGCTGGCAAGGGCGACAATGCAGAGCCTGCTTTAGGCGCGAAACCACTCGGCCTGCGCTTCTCGTCGCAAGATGTGGATGACCTGTACACCGTCCGCGACGCGTTTGTTGGCAATGCTGTGCCTTGCATGACAGGCGTCGACGCCGGTGGCCGCGAGGTGCGCACTGACGTGCGCGACGAGTTGTTGCAGCAGGGCCGCCAATGGGCGTGGAACGTGTTGGAGGCGCCTTTTGCGTGGGCGTTCTGCGTGACTTACATCACCCTGGCAGTTGTGTTTGGGTGGCCCTTCTTCCGGACGATGCTCAACTTCGCCATCCGGGGCACAGATCGGACGCAGCACATCGCATACGACTGGACCCGCCCCGATGCTGTGGCGCCCCAGTGGGAGGGCTTCAAGCGCCTCTTCACAGCGCTCTT